>Ga0209130_1000185_pt1 | contig 87796 bp, 94 predicted proteins | sample AraplaMF_Cvi_mLB_FD_184264 | JGI IMG/M metagenome (GOLD analysis project Ga0209130, IMG submission 184264) | Arabidopsis root microbial communities from the University of North Carolina, USA - plate scrape MF_Cvi_mLB (SPAdes) (version 2) | ecosystem: Host-associated > Plants > Roots > Endosphere... | reverse complement strand
CAATCATATGGATCATTCTAGGGCTAGCCGTAGGCGTAGACATAGATCCTCACAGTCAGAGAAATCAGATGCCTGCCATAGCGTGACGTCCATCACCCCTGCCAGATGGGGTCTCCTTGTCGCTTACTTAAGCGGCGATGTAGGAGCCGGATATCTGAAGCGTGGCCGCTGTGTCCATAGCAACGTTGCCGGCAGCAACGCCAGTGCTCATCGTCTGGAGAGCGAGCGTATTTGCCCTCCGGAAAGATCAGGCGAAGTTTGAAATGGGCCAGATTGCCGACGCGGATGTAGCGGCCTTACTGGGTGGTATACGTCCCTGCAACCGCGGAAGTGAATGTGCCTGACGACACCAGCTCGAACGTCCCGTCCGCATCTGGGAAAGTGAAGGTCCGCGTCGTGACGGTGGTGAAGCCGCCAATGGAATGCCAACCACTTCGTCTGATCCCTGTTGTCGGAAACCGTGAAGGTGCCGTCGACAGAGACAAGTCCTCAGGATTTCTTCAATCCAGGACCTTCTTCAATTCCCGCCTTTCTCATGTATGTTGTGGGAATGACCCGGATCGCCGTCCAAATCGCCTGCGTCGCTTTGTCTGCACTGGTGTACTTTGCCTTTCACGAGGGCTTCCTCTCGCTGAAGGCTTGGTTCGGTCCAGGCTTCCCGGTCGGGTTTATCTGCGGCGCCGTTCTGGTTGTCGTTCTATTGGCAATAGGCGAGCGCTTTGACGGCACCGATCGACCTTCCAAGCCGGATTGATCGTTCGGAAGTTTGCACTGTCGCCTCCTACGTCTCGATACCATCTATTTCCGCCCTGTGAATGATATCATCCATCTCAGCGTCAACAACGTCGACCAAGTTGAAGTCAAGGTTTCGTCCGACGTTGAGATCCTTAAAATAACCAGCGTGGCCGAGATCGAAGCAATTTCGATTACCTACGTGACTTACACAATTGACCTGCGGAGCACCTGACCCAATCAAGTGCGCTTCTCAAGCGACAGAGTGGAGGTCTATCTCGATGCCGACGCCCCTTTTGACTTGGTGTTTACATTTTTCCGGCGCGTACAACCAATCAATGTTTTTCCATGTAGGTACCCAGTGCGCACAGAGCTCTAGGTCATTGAGCATTTCTACGCCCTAGGGTCACAGCATTGAGGCGCGCGCTCATAAGTCCAACAAGACAGCCGCCAAAGGCGTAACTGCATAGCTGCAATGAGGACAGACGAGCTATAATAGTAAATTTGATCGCCATAGAAGCAATTCTCAACATATTTGTTTTCATAGGGACAAATTTCCTAGCAGCGTTTTGAATTGTTTCTTGACCAAGCTTGCGCTGCAAGACAAAGGTGATTTGTGGGCCCGTGCTATTGAGTGCATTTTCGGCCCACAGTAGCTATTAGGAGAAATCGGTCAGTGCTTGAGTTCGCAGCCGCGTCAGACGATAGAAACATCGATCCCGTCTCTGCGTTGCGCGATTGTCGAAGCGCCTTTATCGGCGTCGGTGTTGCCAGCGCCCTAGTAAACATTCTCTATCTCACCGGCTCATTCTTCATGCTCGAGGTTTATGATCGGGTTCTACCGAGCCGAAGCATTCCCTCGCTCATTGCTCTCTGCGCTCTCGCGTTGTTGCTCTACATTTTTCAGGGCGCTTTCGAACTCGTCAGGGGGCGCATGTTGGTACGCATCGCCGGCGTCCTCGACGAGCGGTTGAGCAGGCGGATCTTTCGAGCTCTCCTCAAATCTCCGTTGAAACTAAGAGTACATGGGGACGGTCTCCATCCATTACGCGATTTCGACCAGGTCCGATCCTTCCTTTCCAGTGCGGGGCCAGCTGCGCTTTTCGACCTGCCATGGCTGCCGTTCTACGTCGCAATCTGCTTCCTGTTTCATCCCGTAATCGGCTTAGTCGCGATCGGCGGTGGACTGGTACTCACACTCCTCACCTACCTTACCAATCGCAGCACGCAAGTGCCCTCGGCAAAAGCCTCCGAAGCAGTTGGGCAACGCAACGCCTTCGCTCAGTCCTCTTTGCGCAATACCGAGGTCATCCAAGCGATGGGTATGTCTAAATACCTGATGAAGCACTGGGATCAGCATAGTGCACTTTTCCGGGAAGAGAGCCGACGAACGGCTGATATCGGCAACGGTTACGGTTCGCTTTCGAAGGTCTTCCGGATGGCGTTGCAGTCTGGCGTGCTCGCCGCGGGCGCGGTTCTCGTCATCAAGGAACAGGCTACTCCCGGCATTATCATTGCAGGTTCGATCCTAACAGCCCGGGCGCTTGCTCCGGTGGAACTGGCGATCGGCAACTGGCGAGGTCTCGTCGCGGCGCGCCAAAGCTGGCGGCGCCTCAAGGAGCTGCTCAAAGCTTTACCGGAAACGGAAACGTCGCTCGCACTGCCAAACCCGCGTGAGCGTTTGAGCGTCGAGGGGTTGGCGAGCGGCCCACCTACAACACAGCGTATTATCTTCACGGACATAAGCTTTACGATCCGCGCAGGTAGTGCGCTCGGCGTCATCGGCCCCAGCGCGTCTGGCAAGTCATCTCTGGCACGCGCCATTCTCGGCCTTTGGCCCGCCTGTCGGGGCTCCGTGCGCCTCGATGGCGCTGCCCTAGACCAATGGGATAGCGAGGCACTCGGCAAGCACATCGGCTATCTCCCGCAAGAAGTTGAACTCTTTACCGGGACCGTGGCGCAGAATATCTGTCGCTTCACAGACGACGCTACATCTGAGGCAATAGTCTCAGCGGCCAAGGTGGCCGGTGTCCACGATCTTATCTTAAGACTCCCGAACGGCTATGAGACCGAGATCGGTGAGCGGGGCACGTTGCTTTCCGCCGGCCAACGCCAACGAGTGGCGCTAGCTAGAGCACTTTTCGGCGACCCTTTTCTTGTTGTTCTAGACGAACCGAATTCGAATCTCGATTCGGAAGGCGAGCAAGCACTGAGTGAAGCCATTATGAACGTGCGCACTCGGGGCGGCGTTGTTGTCGTGATCGCACACCGGCCAAGCGCCCTGTCGAACGTGGACTTTGTATTGATGATGAGTGAAGGGCGCGGGCAGGCTTTCGGTCCGAAGGATGAAGTACTCGGCAAAGTGCTTCGCCCCCAGCAGTTGATGCCGCCAACCCAGCTAAAGGTAGTTCAGGACGGTCAGGAGATAAAGCAGTGACCGGCACAATGCGGCATCCATTGAACTCACGTCGCTCTCTGTCACGCCACATAATCGTCGTCTCGGCGCTCGCTCTAGCCCTTGTCGCCGGAGTTGGCGGCTGGGCGGCGACTACTGAGTTGTCAAGCGCGGTCATAGCCTCGGGCGTGGTCGTGGTCGACGAAAGCGTCAAGAAAGTCCAGCATCTGACCGGCGGTATAGTTGGCGAACTTCTTGTCAAGGAAGGCGACAGTGTCCAGGCTGGCCAAGCCTTGGTCCGCCTCGACGGCACCACTGTCCGCGCGAACCTCTCGATTGTCGAAAGTACACTGGCGCAGCTCTATTCTCGCCGTGCTCGGCTTCAAGCCGAGCAGGTTGGGATGGAAACTTTCGAAGTGGATGAAGATCTAACCAAATTTGTCTCCCCTCCTGGTGCAGCGAAGCTCATGACCGGTGAAAATCGGCTCTTTGCTAGCCGCCGAGCGGCACTCATTAATATGAAGCAACAGCTTTCGTCGCAAAAAGCCCAGCTTGCGGACGAGGTCGAAGGGCTCACCGTGCAATTGAAAGCGATCGAAGAGGCGCTAAAACTCATAGTAGAGGAACTTGCCGGCGTTGATTCACTCTACGGTCAGGGGCTTGTATCGATACAGAGAGTAACGAATCTCAAGCGTCAGCGCGCGGAACTTGAGGGCGAGCGTGGCAAACTCATTGCAGCGCGCGCCCAGGCTAATGGGAAGTCGAGCGAACTCGATCTGCAGGCATCGCAGCTGGACGAAGACCGCCGGACGGAAGTCGCGAGAGAATTGGCGGATGTCGAAGCTAAACTATCTGAATATGAAGAGCGCCACGCCGCTGCAAGTGACCAATTGCGTCGGCTCGACATCACTGCTCCGCTCTCTGGGCGTGTCTATCAGCTTGTGGTTCACACAGTAAACGGCGTCGTCAATCCAGGCGAAACGCTAATGCTCGTTGTACCAGAGTCTAGCGAGCTTACGGTCGAGGCGCGGGTGGCGCCCCACGATATCGACCAGATCCGCGTCGGCCAACCGGTGGAGATACGGTTCAGCGCCTTCAACCAACGCACTACGCCTGAGGTCGAAGCCGACATCGTAACAGTGGCTCCGGACCTTGTCACAGACCAGCGGACCGGCGCGAACTTCTACTCTCTTCGGATACGCCCGAAACCAGACAGTCTCGCGAAGCTCAGAACCCTCTCGCTCTACCCTGGTATGCCCGCCGAAGTGTTCATTAAGACCGCCAACCGAACAGTCATGTCTTATCTAACAAAGCCGCTAACCGACCAAATGCGACATGCATTCCGCGAAGATTGAAGTCGCGACAGAGCAGGCAAAATTCAAGCGTGCACAAGGCCAGGCTGAACTGGGAAAGCTCAACGCGATCCGATCTTACCGCTTGCAGACAGCAATCGAGAGCAGGATTGCCGGCTGGCGATGATCGTAGACGTCGCCATGCGCCGATAACGCAGGCTGTCCACCACCAGATCTTTTTTTGACTAGCGACTAACCAGCAAGAGCTAATATTTCCGAACCTCCATCTGTAGTAGCATTAGGTTGAGAGAGGGCGCGCTGGATCACGTGCGCTGAAGGGGGGCGCGGATATGGCTCTTACGGAGCTCAGCCCTATTAGCGAGGCTTACTTTTGCAGTGCGACTGCGACCTTTATCAAGAGATGGGAGAACCCAGGGTTGGTGGGCGCCCCAACGCCCCCTAAGGATGGAGCAATTCACAACGAATCGCGAGTCGTAGCTGAATTTCACGGATCGATAACGAACGACATGTTCTTGGTTTGACTTGCGAGAGGACGTTGACGCCCTGCCGCATCTACGCTGCCCGCCATGTCTCCGCACCAGCCTCTCCCCAACTGTAAGTAGTCACTTTAGGCGAATATCCGTCGCCTGCCGGCTGCAGTAAGTTTGATATTCGCGCATTCCGGCATTCACGAAGAAGTATCCACTTGCGGGACGGGGGCAATACGTGCCCGCGAAGTGTCTTGCTACGCGTTTTACAGCACCCTGAGTCCGGGATGGGATAAATCTCGACCTAGAACGGGAGGCACTTAAATGCCCTTCATGATCTTTGATCAGGACAAAAGCGCAACAGGACTTCTGTACTTTTTTAGCGGAGTACCCGCAACTTCGGCCGCGCTCCAAGATGAAGCGGCCGACCAAAAGAATATCGGTACAATTACATAGGTCGCCTTTGAGGCCAGCGGGTTAGCGATACGGAGTTCAAATGGACCAATGAGCTTTGGCGCCTACATCTGCGACAGCCGGGAGCTCAAAGCCGGACTTTTCAAGGATACCAACAATAATGGAGTGATCGATCGTGGTGAGAAAGTCTCCGAGACCGGGGGCTATAGCGGCCGCGGGATCTATTCGTTCGACGGAGATAACCGCGGAGACGCCTCGGTAGCGCCTATCAACGAACCTGTGGAGTACCACAAAGTCTATCATGCGGCCGATGACTACAACTGGACCGTCGAGGAATTCGCCACCGGATACAGAAATGGAATGGAGATACACGCCGGAAGAAACGACGATATAAAATATCCAACCCTGGGAGACAGGCTCACTCGCGGGTGCATACGCGTAAGGGAAGAAACGCTGGATGCGCTCGATAAACTTCATGGCATCACCGCGAAAACTACCCCGCAAAAAGTAGCGACCGCACTCATCGTCGTAAAAGATGTTCAGTTTATTTCGGGTCACTCGCTGACCAATGCTGCCGGAAACGTAGCTCTTATAGACCCCAGCCTGTACGCCGCTGACGGCAAAGCCGGATATGTGCAGACGCTGATCGCAGGCGCGGGCAACGATTTCCTGTACGGCGGCAATCAACGCAACGTCCTGTATGGTGGCGCCGGCAATGATCACCTCTTCGGACGAGGCGGCAACGACTCGATGGTCGGCGGGGCCGGCGCAGATCGTCTGAATGGCGGCACTGGCGACGATTCGATCGTCGCAGGATCTTCGAAGACTGATCAGAGTGACAAGACATCAAATCTCATCGACGGCGGTTGGGGTTCCGACAATTTGTACGGCTCGGGTGGGAACGACAAACTAATTGGGCAGCAAGGCGCGGATGTACTTCGTGGTGGGGATGGGAATGACATCTTGATGGGAGATTTTTCATTCTCGGGATATCTATCCGACAGTTCAGCTCCGAAAGGACCGTCCGACATCTTCAGCAGACTTCTGCAGGAGGACGGTGCATGGAAGCCTGTTGCCTTCAATACCGGGCCGCTCTTTTTGGAAGAGACCGGCGGGAAGGATTTACTAATTGGCGGCAGCGGCGACGACCTTCTCTTTGGCGGATTTAGCGATGACAGACTGCTTGGTGAAGACGGCAATGATTGGCTCGTCGGCGGTAGCGGCAACGACAATTTGAATGGTGGCCTGGGCAATGACCTCATCTTTGGAGGCGGAGGGATCGACATCCTCGTTGGGTCGGACGGATCGGACACATTCTACTTCAGGACCGGCGATGTGGTGTCCGGGGAACAGATCAACGGCGGCAACGGCATTGACGCAATTGAGCTGGTTCAGCCGGGAAAAGTCGACCTATCAGCGTCTACAATATTTGGCGTTACGGCAACCGTGTCCTCGATCGAGGCGCTACTTGGGTCCGCAGGCAATGATACACTGATCGGAGCCAGCAACGCCTCCACTACGATAAATGGCCGCGCCGGCGCTGATACGATGAAGGGCGGATGGATGTCCGACATATACATCGTCGACAACATTGGCGACGTAGTGACGGACAAAACCGCCATGACAGAAGACGAAGAGGACATACTATTCGAGAACCCCGATACAGTAAGACTAATCGGTGTTAATCTTGCCGATGCTGAGGGCAATATCAAAGAAATTGAATATTACGAATGGATGAGCAAACCAACTGAGAAGGTTTGCAGTGTATCGTCGTACGGCCTCGATACCATATACTTCCGCCCAGTGAACGACATAATTCAACTCCGCGTGAATAACATTGACCAAGTCGAAGTCAAATTTTCATCCGACGCCGAGACTCTTAAAATAACCAGCGTGGAAGAACGGGAGCCTATACTCATTTCCGGGAACTACATGACTGACCAGATTGACCTGCGTAGCATCAACCCGACTAACGTAAAATTCTCGAGCGACATGGTTGAGGTCTATCTCGATTCAGACTCGTTTTCAGACTTGGTGTTCACGTTCTCCGGAGCCTACAACGCCTCGATGTTCCTCGTTTAGACGAACTGCCGGTGACGCGGAGCACACCGGGGCGCCCATTGCGTTTCCATCGCCTCAGGTCGCCTGTCAAAGCATACTTCGGCGGGACCGTCACATTGACTCTCGCAGCCAAGAGAACCTATTGAGAACGCTCAGACCGGGAGGACGATTATGAGCGACGAAGGCTGCGCAGAAAAAAAGACCGACAGCGGCTCTGCCACTCACCTCTGCGAGCATCCCGGCTGCAACGAGTGCGGCGGCTTCGGCTTTGCCAATAGCAAGGGTGCGCCGAATTGGTTCTGCTTCGAACACCACCCAGAGACATGGCCACCATCTAGGCAGATGTAGTTCGAGCGCGTCGCGGGGTGGAAAGACGCACCCATGATCTGGTGAAGTCGGCGCTTCTAGATGCGGCCGGCATGATACGGATTTTGCGGATTATTCTAGATGGGAGAGAGTGAGGTGCTTCCTCATTCTTCACGAAAGGTGCGTTGGGGCTATCCGGTCATAAACCTCCAGCATGTAGAACGCGATCAGAAAGTGAATACTGATCAATGCGCTGGCGACGCCAATCGCGATAAAGGCTGTCCTACCGTTTCGAAGCAACTCGCCTGAAAGCTCAACCTGCACGGTCGAAACTCATCGCGCTCGAGCCGCTGCGCCGGGTTGAACAAACACACCTGAAAACCCCACATTATGCACGCCCTACACGATGAAGTAGTCCTTCGTCAGCGTGATCGCATCATCCAAATGTACCTTAAAGTCGGCGACCCTGTCACCATTGACATCCGCATAGATGTAGGTGTCGGAAGCGAGCTTATCGAAGCGAAGCTGTCCCGCTACACCGGTGAAGGTATTTGCTCCGATGAACGAGAAGGCCTGATCGCCCGCTGACGTTGTACTGGCGTCGATGGCAGAAAGGTCAATCTTGTCCAGTTCACTTGTCGAAAAGTCGAAAATCGTGTCGGCGGTGGAACCTGCGGATTCTGAGACTGCTTTGAAGATAAATCGGTCGGTACCAGTCCCGCCATAATGCCGATCAGCGCCCGCGCCGCCGAATAGCTTGTCGTTCCCCAGCCCTCCACTGAGAACATCGTTGCCGTCTCCTCCGGTAAGGGCATTCACGCCTGCACCACCAGTGAGTGCGTCGCCAAAACTCGAGCCGAGAAGATTCTCGATGCTATAGTACGTATCGCCCTTGGCGTCCCGGGTGTTGCTCGCAACATCCGCCAGGTTAGCTTTTACTGACGCTAATGCTGAATCGTACGATGCTGTGTCGCTGCCGGCGCCACCGTTCAGAACATCGCCGCCGGCGCCACCGACGAGCGTATCGTTACCGCTGCCTCCGGTTAGAACGTTGGCGGTCGCATCGCCAGCGAGAACGTCATTGAAGCCTGAACCGGAAAGATTTTCGATCGAAGAATATATATCCCCCTTCGCATCTCCGATGTTGGTTTTGGGCGCCACAAGGCTTGCGATTACGCCGGCCGAAGCTGATGCGTACGAGGCCGTGTCGCTACCGTTGCCGCCATAGAGACGGTCACCGCTTGCGCCGCCGATAAGGGTATCGTTACCGTCGCCGCCCATAAGAACGTTACCGCCCGCATTGCCCGTGAGAACGTCGTTGAAGCGCGAACCAAGAAGGTTTTCGACGTCATAGTAGGCGTCGCCCTTCGCATCGTTGGTGTTGCTTGAAGCGTCAATAAGGCTCGCGCTCACGCGCGTTGACGCGGTGGCGTACGATGCTGTGTCACTGCCAGCGCCTCCATAGATCCAGTCTGCCCCCTTCCCGCCGATGATGGTGTCGTTGCCGGCATCACCGTAAAGGTCGTCGTCACCTCCGTTTCCGTTGATGACGTCATCCCCGTCGTAGCCCATCATAATGTCAGCCAGGTTGCCGCCGGTAAGTGTGTCATTGCCTCTCAACACATTCATGATCACGGCAGCGTCATCTGAAAGGTCCCACGTATCCGCTGCAGCAACGATGCTGCTTGCAGACACGCTCCCGCCCTCGACGAGAAACAGGCGCTGGCCGTTGTAGGTCGCGCCGTAGCTGGTGACCGTGCCTGCATAAGGCACGCCATAAGCGTCGTATGTGAACCCAGTGCCACGAAACTCTTCGCTGACCCCATCGGAGTAGTTCACGCGAAACAGGGTCGATGACCGCGCGTATGATGATCCATAAAAAAGGTTGCTGAAATCGAAGTTGGTCTGATCGAAACTGAAGTTTTCCGCAACCGTAAGCTTGGCCATGCCTGTTCCCCTAAAGTCGATGGCAAAGGGATAAAACAGTTCTAGGTTGTACGCAATGCCGTCTGACTTGTGACCTAGTTTCTAGCGGTCAATCCCGTCAAACAAAAAAGGCCCTCCCCAGTTAAGGAGAGGGCCTTGATTAGGTGCGCGTAGTTCGAGGTTTTGCTTGGTTCTCAACGATGCGGTCGACTCGCAGCGTCATGTTGTCGACGGCGTCTTTCACGCCGCTGATCGATGCAAGGATTTGCTCGGTGGTCTCGCGCAGTCCCTGCTTGGAAACGTAGTGCTCGGCAACGCGCAACTTAAACCCGGCCAGGTCCTCAGCAACCTTCCCGGCCTTATCCTCCGCAACCTTCACTTTCCCCTCAATCCGCCACCAGATGCCGGCCACGAAGCCGAGCAAGCCGACGAAGAATGACACGGCAGCCATAATCTCCGCGCCGGTCATTTCATGTCACCAGATTGCAGAGGATGAGAAGTTGTGGTGTCATGCGTAAACTCAACTTCTGGAGCGCTATCGTGTTCGAACAGCAAGAGATCGGTATCCCCTGCCCCAAGTGCGGAGAGAAGACCGAAAAGAGCATCGCTTGGATACGGTCGAACAATAACTTCGTTTGCGACGGTTGCGGATCCGCTATTGACGTCGAAGCGGACAAGCTCCTCGCCGGAATCAAGAAGGCCGAGCAAGCCGTCACGAACTTCCGGAAGTCTCTTGGCAAGCTCGGAAAGCGCCGATAGCCAGGTAATCAGGCCGCTTGCATCGAACTTTAGTGTCAATGTCGCCCCACTCACGGCTTCACCCCGCAAAGCTTCGCCAGCTTCTCATTCTCCGCCAGGATCTGGCGCTTGGTGCCTTCCGTCATCTTGTCTTCGACCGACGGCCGAACGGGGCGCGCAACGTCGCAGTAGTTACCGGCCGTCACGCAGCCACTTACCGAGAGCGCGATCAACGTCGCTGCCCCCCATGTTCTGAACATCATCCTCGACGCCCCTCGCCTTTTTGATGGCTTTCGCGTTTGCCTTAGCCTGCTCCGCCTTGCCGCTGGAGCGTCCATAGAAGAAGGCACCCGCGACGATCGCGAGTGCCATGCCGACCGGAGCCAGCCAGCCAGTGATGCGGGACCAGATTGCCGCTGCCAGCGCGCCGATCACGTCGGATGCCCCACCTTGCGCGCCCACTGCCACCACGCCACCGGAATGGCGCCGATGGCGGCGGCAATGCCTGCCTCGATGCTTGCCGCAACGGCAGGGTCGTCTGTGATCAGCGATTTGACTTCCTCGCCGATGTAGCCGGAGCCGTAGAGCCAGCCCGCAATCATGTAGAGGGCGATGCGAATCCAGACCGTCACTTCTTGCCTCCCTTGAGAAGCGCCAGCAGGAAGCGACCGAGCGCGGCCCAGAAGCCACCAGTATCCGGCGCCGGCGCGGTCGGTGTGGTGGGTTTGGTGTCGTAGCCGCCGGCGCGCAGCGCGGCCTCGAAGGCGCGTCCGTACTTCTCGATTTTGCCGCCGTTCGCCTTCACGTCGCCGTTAATGATCGCGCGGGATGCGGCGTAGCGGTAACCGTCGGCGGCGTCGTAGTCCTTCAACTTGCGCCCGGTGAAGATGCCGTTGATCATGCCGTCGAAGAGGATGCGAACGGCGGTGGCCATCTCGCTCGCCTTTTCGGGCGTGCCGGCGAGCCCGAACTTGGCATAGTTCGTCTTGCCGGTGATCTGGGCCAGACCGCGTCCGCGGTAGATCCAGCCGTCGTCATCCCCGGTGTTGCCGAGCCTGCCGCCATAGACCTTATTGGCCAGCTTGCGCTGGTTGCCGGCATACGGTGCGGCCGCGGCGATCGTCGGGAATCGGCTTGGCCAGACTTCCGTCAGCCGCTTTGCCGAGTAGTTGAGGTTTTCCGAAACGGGCTGCATCTGGCCGCCGGTCTCATGGTGCGATTCGGCCAAGATTGCGGCCAGATGGGCTAACGGCGTGCCGCGGTGCTCTGCTTCGTCGAGAATCGCGTCGATGCCCTGCACTTGTGCTTTCTTGTTGATGGACAAGGGCGAGCGCACCGCGGCGAAGAATTTCGCGCGGTCCATTGGTGTCTCCTGTGGTGGTGGTGTTGCAGACTAAGCGCGTCGACCGATTGCGCCGCCCAGCTTTTCACCTTGTGGTTTTGTGATAGGTTGTCGCGCATTCAAAGGTGGAGTGCGACATGTTGAGAGGCCCTGTGTTCGATAGGCTCAAGAATGCCATTCCGACCCAGTGGTGGCCGTTCGCACAGTCAAGGCCGATCCCCGAGATGGGCGGCCGGCGCATCGGTGGATTCTTGCAGTCGCAGGTGATGAATGCGCCCGGAGCGACCGCAGTTGTCGAGCTTGGAACATGGCTTGGCGCCGGTACCGAGCAATTGGCTAAGGGGCTCCATGCCCGCCCCAACAAGGACGGGATCAAGATTCATTGCTTCGACAAGTTTGAGATGTCTGAGGAAGGCTCGAAGAAGGCAGCCATGCAGGGCGTTGAGATCGCTCCGGGCGGCGATACCTCGGCTTGGACTTCAAAGGCCCTTCGTGCCTACTCTAGGGATATCGTCTTTCATAAGGGGATGCTCGACGAAACGACCAAATGGTCCGGCGAGCCGATTTCCGTCTATGTCGACGACGCGACGAAGTTCCCGCATCCGTTCACGCGGTGCCTAAAGATCTTCGGACCCAGTTGGATACCGGGAGAAACGGTAGTCATCCTCATGGATGCTCTGGTCTACCTCAAGAAGAAGCCGAAGGAATTCTCGGCCGCCCGCTTGGCTGATCTCAAATTCCAACACGACTTCGTCACTGAGCGTCCGGAGAGCTTTACCCTGCTGCCAGGCTTGAGCGACACCTCGGGAGCCGCTTACAGGTATGAAGGAGGCATCGCTTTCGATGCGCTGCCAATGCCGCTTTCTCCTGATGAGCGCCGAGCGCTGAAAACATCCAGAATCTGGCGGTAGTCAAAACTCAAGCAAAAAGGCCCCAGAATCCCACGAGGATGATCTGGAGCCTTCTGTCTGAGCGTTCGAATTCACAGACGCCGGCTTTATGCCTCATTCCACCAAAAGTTTCAATTTGGAAGTAGAATTGATCTTGACCTATTTAGCCGTGTAGGCCAGAGGAGACTCGATTTCAGATTGCTTTACTAGAGAGACGGTTTCGTATGTGGATTTCCCTCACCACCACCAAGCAACGGGCCGTAATGGTCAACTTCGCAGACGTCATGGAAGTCGCGACTCACGCGAGCGGCACGCAGATCATCTATCGCGCGAGCGAACCGAACAAAGAAGGCGTTCCCACCCCGCGGACGATCTACGTTCAGGAAACGATCGATGCGATCGAGAAGGTGTTGAAACCCCGCAAGCTGCGGTTCTGAGCTCGCCCGCTCTAGAGCAACCGAACCCTTAGCCGGCGCGATGCCCCCGTCCTGTTTTCCAGGAAAAGGTCACCTCCCGTCAGGCCGACGCTGAACTTCCCATCCGTGCCAGTGGTGCCGGTGAAGGTGCTGCCAACCGCCGAGGGCTCGATACTGGCGCTTATCGCGCCAAGGGAGACTGTGGTGGCCGCGGCCGACAACAGAATGAAGTGGCCGTATACGTTGCCGTTCTGATCCGAGATCTGAATGACCACGCGATCGCCCGCCTGCTTCGAGGCATCACGGATGACGGCGTAGGAATCGTCCGTCATCGTGAACATGTATTCGCCGTGGCCAATCTCTACAGGCGATTCTGGCCCCGAAACCAAGGACGAGACGTTGGCGATCGTCAGGCCAGACGGATGCATATCGAACGCACCAAGTCCCTGGTTGATCACTTTGTTCGGCCCGAGCTTGGATCGTCCGACCTGCACCGTGCCGCTCGCCTTATAGAACTCGAAGGTCGTGGCGGCTGGCCTATTGATCACGACAGTGTTGTCCTCGCAATCGAGATTGGTCGGGTTGATCGTGCCACTCGCACCCGCGAACCAAATGAAGCTATCCCGCAGACCATTCGCCGTGTTGTTCTTGATCGATACTGGAGCTCCCCAGTTCCATGGTCCGGTCGCCGCGTCGATGCCGAATTTGACGAAATTCTGCGCCTGCGCATTGTCGTTCAGGTCGGCAAAGGCAACCTTGTCTGGATAGTCGACACGCTCGTAGGAACAGCCCTCGACGATCAGCCCAGTGCCGAAAGTCGCGTCTACGCACGTATCCAATCGACCCAGAAAGCGCACATTCCGGACTTCGATATTGCGGCCGCGGATCTTCACCCCTTCCTGAACTTCCGAGATGATCCCATCTTGGAATCTTCCGTTCTCCGAAGGGCCATGCATGCCAACGCCGTAATTGGGGACGGCGCCGATCGGGTAGTAGACACTACCGTCATATTCGGTACCGCCACCGAAGATTTCGAAATCTCGCACCAGCCAATCGCGGTTGACCAGCCCGTTGTTGCCCTCGAAATCGATCAGGCGTCGCATGGAGTGTCCACGCAGGTCGATGTACTGCGACCCTACGGACGCCCGATCGCTGACGCCGTACCCGATGGCTCCCCCAGAGCCGATGTTCTGCGCCCTGATGCCGGTGAACCGGCCCTGCCAGGAGCGCTGGTTCAACCACCCGCAGAAGGTTGAGCCTCTGACGGTCAGATCGTTTACTCGAGGCCGAAACAGCCTGTCGGTCTGCAGGCAGCATGTGGAAACGGCTGTTGCTGGCGGCAGCATCCGCAATTCCAGCGAGTTTATTTCCAGGCTGTCGGGCCAGTAAGCCCTTACGGTGATCGTGTCCCCCGGCACATCATAGAAGTCCCGCGTCAGGTCCCAGATTTCTACCTGGGTAGAGCTGACGATGCGGGTGATCTCATGCGCTTCGCCGCACGTATCTTCGCCACGGTTGTCGTAATACCAGAGTTGGTTCGATGTGATCTCGATCATCATGCCCACGGCTAGCTGGGAGGTGTCCGAGAGTGTGATGCGCTTCTGCCCGGGAACGATATCCGCCGTGAGCGTGATTGTGCCTGCCGGCACGTCATAGGCAGTGCGGTTGAATCGGAGCATGCGGCCAGCCGCGTTTGCCAGCGTCTGGGTGCCCCAGATGACCGGCTTTTCGCCTCGAGCGCCTTCGATCACCAGATTGAAAGCGTTCGTGAAGTTTATGCCGCCAAACTGGTAGTTGGTCGCGGGGACGATCAGCGGGCGATTAAGCGCGATCGCAGCTATCATGGCCCTGGTGATGTTGGCGCTCTCGTCAACGAGAGAGCCTTCGTTGTCGGAGCCAAAAACGCCGAATTGCCGCAGGTCGAGCTCGGGAGTGCTAATGACAACATAGCGATTGTCCGCCAGCTGTGTCCAAGCGTCATGGGCCGTCGGCTCAGTTGGAACGACCGCCCAGTCTGCACTACCGCCGTCTCCTGGAGCGGCGTGCCCTCCGGTCCTCATTGCAATCACGGCCTCGTCAATCGTTGCCGACTCCAGCGCCGATTGAGAGTTAAAGGTCATCTGGTTGTTGGCAGCGGCAAGAGCCGTGGCGGCAGCCCCTTCAGCAATGACCTTCGCTGCTTCAGCCGCAGCGACGATCGCCGAGCTGGCTTGATCGCTCACCAAGCGGAAGGTGGGGCCAGATACAATGCCAAGTACGATCATGCCTGCGGCCAGGCCGCCAGCATCGATATTGTTGCCGCTGTTGGTTTTGACGGTGAGTGTGCCGCCGCCATTGAAGCTTACGGTGACCGGACTTGCGGTGTTTGTGTCAGCGACGTTCATCCAGATCAGCGCAGAGGCGCTAACCGGGATGCTTGTCGTCGCGATGATTGCATTGGGCGTGCCTGCCCCGGCGTCGTTGGCGATGATAAAAGAGAAAGGAAGGTCTGAGACTCGCGCCCAAGAACCGGTCCCTGCGCCACCGATCTTACGATAGATGCCGTTGTTCCCGACTGTGGCGTCGCCCAGAACCCACGCCATGCTGTTAGCGCCACGTGACAGATCTGCATCCAAGAGCGCTTTGTTTGAATAAATCAGGCCACCGTTCGACAGAAAGGCGGCGATGATGCCCTCGATCCACGAACCCCAGGAGCGAATCTGGGCCTTGTTCGGTTCATACGGGTTCGTAGATGGACCGTCGGCCCAGATGGTTGCGGCAAGATCGACCATATCGATTTCCTGTGTGAAAGCGCCCAGCATCGGCCGGGACAAGAATTGGCGAGTTTTTTGGATGCGCTCACGCGACGGTGAAACTGCCCGTTGCGACGGGCGAACCTTCGACACCGGAGCCATTGATTGAGACTATCCAGGCGTAGCGAACGCCGGCAGTGAAGTTCCGAGTAGCGCTATCGACCGAGCTTGGCGCGCCATACTCTGGCGGCCCTAAGTAGCTCGCCGTGTCGAATACGTTTGTGGTGTTCCAGTAGATCTTTGCCCCGGCATAATTGCCGCTGTTTGGCGCCGTCCAATTGAAGGTTGCCTGCCCCGGAATGCTGACGTTAACGGGACCATTGAGTGCGATAGCGCCCGGCGGGTTCGGATCGGCGGTAGACTGGATGTCTTCCGTCGTCGACCAAGCTGAATAGGCGCCCCCGGAACTCTGAAATGCAACCTGAACCTCGAGCAGCTGATTCACAGGAACCGTGCTCGTGTTGAGGTTGACGAAGCCACTAGCTGGGTTTGCGTCTGGGAATGCTTGCTGCACCCAAGCTCCGGGGACTCCGGCACCTATATCGGCAACACGGTACTGAACAACGGGAGTAAGGCTTGCATCTTCCGGGTCGATGACGACTACGCGAATGTAAACCGACCCACCGTTGGCTTTTGCCTGCACGAGATTGATAACAGGCGTCTGGATTCCAGATGAGCCTGGAGACGATGGAACCGGAGGCTGAGCCCCCTCATCCGTCGCCGGGGTCCACTCGTCGATGTCGTCAGGATTTTGAACGATATCCATCGAGAACCCGCCTCGCGTCATTGCGAGGATAGATCGACGGTTTTCGATCAGCTTTCCGTTAAGCCGCGGCAGGCGATTGGGCGTCTCCAGTCGCACCCAGCGCGCGTAGACAGCATTGATGCCGGAGAGGCGAACATCGATGCTGCCCTTGACCTTCTGCTGCATGCGCAGCCAGTCTCGCTTACCGAGCCGGCGCGCTTGGCGCCACTGGTGCACCCACGGATACTCAGCCTCCTGCGCTAGCACGCGGCCGGCGGAAATCTGCGCAGCCGTGTCTTCGAAGTAATCGGTGTCAGTTGTCGTGTAGTCTGTCGCCGGGTACGTGAACTTCGGGATGAGGCGATTACACTCGTCCTCGAAAAGAACATCGTATTGGATTTGATGCCCAACGATGTCGCGATCGGTGAGCGTTGCGCACCGGCTCTCGCGGAACTTGCCGACGGTCAGGATGCGAGCGCCATCGCCGCGGGCGACAAGGTGACCGTCGCAGGACGAAAGCATGGCGTTCAGGCCTGACTTCGGGCCGTTCTCGGTGGTTTCGACACCGTTGCACTGGTATCGCTTCTCAGTACCGCCGCCCGCGAGAGGAACATCCTCGTCGCAGATATCGGCCTCTTCCTTCCAGAGGTCGATGACGGGCAGAAGCGCCTTCTGATAGTCGAGCCTGTAGCCGAATTCGTTGAAGCATAGGTGCCAGGCAATGATGATTGCCGCGTTGCGCGTCCACTGCCACGTGTCAGGATCATCCGGATCCTGTGCGGGATCGCGAAAGTCCCAGCAGTATGCGGCGTCAGCCTCGACTGAAAGCTGCGGGTGACCGTACGGAAAGACCTTGTTCTGGTCCTTCTGGCGGGTCGCACTGGCGACCAGGAACGTCGACGCTTGGCCGTCGCCTCTGTGATTGTTGGTCCACAGACCAACACCAGAGAACGCTGCCACCGCGGCCGCGTATGGCGTTTCGATCGGCAAACCGAGGCGGTGCTCGATCGTGACGTTGCCATTGCCATAGCGCCCGCCGCCTGGCGAGATGACCACACCGCTGCTGAGCGTGACCTCGTCATCATGCAGCCAGTACCGATTGAACGACTTGATGCGGTGGCCGAACTGCGCCTGCACGGCATGAAGGTTTGGTCCACTGCTCTCATAGAGCATGAAGGCGCCGGCCGTCCTCACTCGCCCCACGCCCCAGATCCGGTAAGGGATCGATTGGGCGAGCGGAACCTTGGCCGCTTCAGGCTTGGGCGGCTTCGGCGCCATCAGCATCTGAATGCCGATCGACAGCGCGGTCGTCGCGATGGCCGATGCAATCGACGCGTAGGTGATCGTCGAAGCACCGATGGTAATGCCGCCGGTGCCCAACACAGCCGTAAAAAGCGGCGTGAAAATCGGATCGAACACGACCTGGCTGTAGAGCGATGTAGAATGGCCGAGACTATACCGCTGCAGCATCATGCGATGGTGTAAACTCACCCCGTAAACCTCCATGCTGCAACGTGATTTAGCTTCTTGGCGACGACGCCAACCGGCCCAAGAACGAGCCAGAGCGGGCCAAATTTGATGGCGCAGACCTCGACGAGGCCGTCACCGATTCCGGTCGGCGCCTGAACGACGCCAACGTCACCGTCTTGCGGGTTTTGGATGCGCTTAAAGCCGAGCGGTTCAAGGGTCTTGGCAGCGAAGGCGACCATGCCGCCGGCACGCGTCAGGATGTCGTGAGCGCCGGCGGCGGAAGCGTACGTGCCGCGATAGGAGGCGGCAGGATCGACGCCGATGCTCTCCTGGATCCAAGTGGCGCAGAACGTCGTGCAGTCGTCACCGCCCATCCCGCCCCACCGAAAGCGGTGCGGCAGGGCCACAAACTCTTGCAATGTCATGCTGCTTCCTTGGCGCCTGTCGCGCTGTGGTGGCTAGTAGCCGAGCGTCCAAGTGGGCTGGACGCCGCGAGCGAGACGTGCGGTCTCGTCGCAGAACTTGTCGGTTGGCGACAGCGCCTTCTGATGCGCCGATGACCAGAGCGTGCGCGCCGGCCGCGATCGCGTTGCCTCGCCAGCCACTACGGCCAGCGAGAGCGTCAGCGTGACGGATTCTCCACTTGGCACCGCCGGCGACTGCTCGCCGACATGGGAGGCCGTGCCTGTCCAAATCGGGATGATGTCGCTCATGGGCTGGAAATACTGATCCAGCGTCGTGATGCCCATATGCACCGCCGCGCCGCGGATAGGCGGCAGGCTATCTATCGTCTTCGCCGCAGTGCCGGGATCGATGCCGGAGAGCGTAAACTCGACGCTGTCAGCCGTTCCGTTGACCAGCACCTCAAGCGTCGGAACGCCGACAAGCCTGCCGCCACCCAGATAGACAGTTCCATCCGGATCTATGCTGTCAAAATTAGCCGGAATGTCATTGATTCCGAACCACATATGCAGCGCAGGGTCTGTGTCGATGCGCAGGAAGATGCCGAGTTGGTGACTGCCTCGCAACTCCTCGATGACGTTGTCAGGAACCCAGGCCATCAGAATGCCTCAACGAATTGGATTGCCTGCTGTGTCACGAAGAACGCCTCGACCACCGACGGCAGAGTGAAGTCCGATTTGAACTTCGCCACGAACCGAGGGCGGGCGAACTCGACACGCGTGCCGACAGTCACCGCCTCACGAAGAGGCGGTGCGATAGCCAGCGTATAATCGGAGTATCCGCTGCCATCGGTGCGCGCGAGCACGTCCCAATAGCGATATGCCCGCCAGCCCTTCATCGGATGGTAGATTGAGAACCAATCAGACCACCGCAGCGGCCGTGAGAGGCCATGGACGCGCATCTTGATGACGCCGGCATTGAGCGCTGCTGCCTCGGTGATCTCGCCGTAGACAGTCGCCTGACTGTAGCCAGAACCGTCGTCGAAGTAAGAGCCGTCGGAGTGCGGAATGCCGGAGACGATCGGCGTCGGCAGTCTGCCAATCTTAGGAAATGGCCCAAACCAATCGGTGATGATCGGCACGTTGATGAACCGGAATCCGCCATTCAGCCTGGCGCCGAGCCAGTTGATGTATTCGTAGTGCTCCGGATCCTTGATCTTGCAGTCTTCGTAGACGGCGGTGACGATACCGCCACCGCTCATCTCGATTGACTGCCCCTCGCCCATTCCGTTTCGGCCGCCGTCGATCGACGAGCCAGTTACGTCAAATGTGGCCTTCACCGGCGCCAGAAAGTTGGCTTCCAGTGTCGGCTGGTTGATGAAAACCGCCATGTCATTTCCTAGATCAGTGATTGCAGCGCCCACCGTGGACAACTTGTCAGTCACATGGCATCGTCACCCAAAACGCTTGGAGTCGATGATGTTAGAAGGACGATACAGCGCCATCTTTTTTGAAGCGGATCCGCAAACCGGTTGGCTCGGGGACGTATTTGCTCGAGGCGTTATCGAGTTTAGCGGTGGCAAGATCTTCGGTGGTGACAGCGGTTATCACTATCAAGGCACCTATGAAATGGTTGACCAGACAAGGTACAATGCGTCGATCAAAGTTGCACCTCACACCGCCCAGCCTCTTCAGGATTCACCCTTCGGACCGCGCGGCACGACTCTCGACGTCAGAGGTGCCACCAACCACGGCAGTGTCAGTTGTGGCAGGGAGATCCGGACGCTCGGCCAGCCATTTCAAATAAAGCTGACTCGAATTGTCGGATAGCATGAAGTTCAGAATGCCTTGGAGTCGTTCGGTCGCATGGATGATGCGCTCGACTTCTCTCGTGCTGTAGCGTCGGTCTTCGTTCATGGTCAGCCCTTACGATTAGTGTAGATCGCCTGCAATGTGCCGTAGCCGCCGCGTTCCATGCCTTTGTTCTGGGTGGCAAGGGCCTCGCCGACGCCCTGCTTCACGAGCGTGCGGATATGATCATCGCCGCTCGCACCGCTGACGCTGACGAGCAACACGCCAGGCTGATTGTTGCTCGCAGCCGCAGAAGAGCGACCATTCAAGCGCGGAGCGCGGGGGGCGCCGACATAGCCGCCGTTGGCGTAACCGCGCAGTCGCTCAAGCGTGGGAACGCCGATGCGTCTCGTCGCAGCCGCGTCAAAGACGTACTCGCCTTTGTGGACGATGCCGGCAGGCGTCAACTTCCCGCCAGGTCCGGTGAAGCCGCCCTTATCGAAGAGGCCGATGCCACCGCTGGCCGCAAGTTGCTTTGAGCCAGCGAAGGCCGTTCCGGAGAGGAACGACAGCCAACCACCGCCCCCACCACCACCAACTCCTGATGCCAGGCCGTTCGCAAGGCTGCTGAGCCCCTTGGTGGTTTCAGTCGATGCACCAGCCAACTTCTCGAGCGCTGCGCCTGCAGACTTGGCCTGCGAGATCTCGAAGTGCATGGCGTCCTTCTTGGACTTCCAATCACCGCCCCAATCGAAGCCGTTGCGGGATGCAATCGCGCTAATGCCGGTCGGCATGTCAGTGACAAGGTTGCGCCCCATCGGGTTGGCTTGCGGATTGATGTCAATCGCGTTGCCAAAGGCATGGTTAGAAAGCTTGTTGGTGCCGGCAATGTTCCGGTAGTTGTAGCCGCCGATCGACTTGATCTGGTAGCCAGTGGCCTCCAGATCATCAACGAGCGACTGAAACTGCGATGCAAACTTGGCGTTCACGTCTGCAGTCAGGCCGCTTGCCGTACTGATCGTAGACAGGCCAATGCCAGTTTTGGTCGATCCTGCTGCCGGCAGTGATCCACGCGTCACGGCACCGACGGGCGCAGAGAAGGCGGACGCTAGCGACGATGGTGCAGCCGGGAAAGCAGATAGCGCAGAACTTGCCGCCCCACCTCCACCTCCACCTGAACCAAACACCGCCGAAGCGAAAGCGTTGCCAATCTGCGTGAACAGACTATCCAGCGACTTCTGCATCGCGTTGGCTGCGGCATTCTTGATTGCGTCGGCGAAAGCCTCGCCAATGCTCTTGCCGCCTGACACAACGCCGGTAGTGAATTCGGACAGGAACGAATGCGTTAGGTCCGACAGTTCCTCGCGGTTGAACTGATCTCGAATCATCGCGGCATTCTGGCCGCCAAGATCCTCCGGCAAACCGTAGGAACGAAGCCGCTGCTTTACCGCCTGTTCCTGCTTCGACAGGCTCGCGAAAACCGCGTCATCGAGCAAATCCTGCTGCAGCTTCGCCTCGGAAAGCGCCTGCGAGTACTTCTCGTACAGCGCGACCTTCTGCTCGATCTCGGCGCGATGAGCCTCAGAAAGGGAACGCCCCTTGTCTTCAGCCTGCTGCAACAGTTCCAACCGGAAGCGCGCGGCGTCTGTCTGGATTCCGTACTGGCCGGTAAGCTCTGTCTCCAATCGAAGTTGCGCGATGCGGTCGTCCGCGCTCTTGACCAGATCACGATAGGCGTTCGCAGCGCGGGACGCCGCCGTCTCGGACTTTTTGTCAGGCTCTTCGCCCAACTGGATCGGCTTGGCGCCAGGCGTAGGCACGGCAACAGTGCGACCATCGCCATTAACGATCGTCGGGTTTTCGTTCTGCGCCTGCCGGAAACGGAAGTTCTGAATGTCGTTCTGGTCAATCAGGAACTGACCGTCGCCACTCAGGATCGGTGATAGCTGACCGAGCGGCCCAAGCTGCTTGACGAGATCGGCCAGTACGGCCGCTTCAGTCTTGAACTTTGATGCGCTGGTAGATGCCTTATCGATCGTCGGCGCCAGCTTCTCGAATATGTCCAGATACTTCTGAAGCTCCGGCGTGGCGTTGTCCTTGATGACCGCAGCGAGTTCTTGCTGAACCTTCTTCGCTGTCTCGGAAGTGGCCGTGCCGTTCTCGATGCCGCTGACCAGCTCATTGAAAGCGCGCTGTAGGTTAGTTACCTTGTCGGTGTCCTGCCCCATCTGCGACAAGCGCGAGACGATGTCACCCATATCGGAATTGACGTCGCCGAGAGCCTTGCGGAGTTCCGTCCACTGCTCATCAGCAGCGGCGTCAGATGCCGCCTTTTGATCTTTTCTGTCGGCGGCCTTCTGCCGCTCCTCGTTGTATGCTTTGAGCGCAGGAAGGGCATCACCCCACTTGCTCACGACAGCCTGGACCAGCTCTGCTTCGCGCTTCAGCGTCTCCTCTGACTTCGCGCCGCCCCATTCCACCGTGCTGAAGTACTGGACCGCAGCAGCAGTCGCGCCGATAGCGGCGATGGTCGCCAGCGAAATCGGGTTGACGATCTGCATGAACGCGCCGGCTACGGCGGGACCGATCTTCTGTCCGCTTGCTCTGATGTCGTTGAAGACCTGAGAGACCTGCGGGCCTTGCTGCAGCGCCACGGTGTACCACGGCATGAATGCTGCTGTGGTCGCGACGTCGAAACCCTGTGCAGCAAGGTTCGATGTATTGAACGACCCGGCGCCGCGGTTCGGAGTATCCGAAATTGCCTTGTTGCGATTTCTAATCGCAGCCGTCGACGCTAGAGCCGCCTGCCGCTCACGCTGGATGGCGGTGGTCATCTCGTTGGCCGAGATCGCGCCAACCGCATGCGCGCGGCGAATGTCGGCAACCGCCGACTTGTAATTGTTTATGGTCGCGAAAAGCGGGCTGTACTTGGCGCGCAGGCGCTCAAGCTCCTTGCCCTGATCAGCGAGTGCGCCGTTCCATTCCTTGGCGCCCTTCGAGCCGATACCGACCATTTTGTCGACGCGAGCCTGCAGTGCAGTCGTCATCGAATTGTCGATGCCCTTGCCCAGGCCGTCGAACTGCTTCTGGACCTTGCCGGTGGTCGACGAAATGTCTTGCTCTAGCCGCTTCAGGCTCCTTTTCACCGTAGCAAGGTCGGTGCTGATGGAAATTACAAGATCGTCGGTCTTTTCAACCATCAGGCGTGTATCCTAAAGTGGAAAAGCCCGCGTGGTGGCGGGCTCTTGAGGTGGTGCATGGATGGATGGCTGAAGGCGCTCGTCGCCGCTGCCTGCGTTGTGGTGATCGCAGGAGGTGGATGGCTAGCGTTGAAGGAATACCGGGAACACGCAACAGAGGAAGCCGTCGAAAAGGAAGCAACGATGCGGTCTGGTTGTCGACAATCCTTGCTTCCGGAAAATTCCGGATATGCGATGTTGCGAGATACATGCCTGAAGCGCGGATACATTACGCAGGCGGAGCACGACTCCGCCCGCTAACCGTACTTCTTCAGCAGCGCATCCATCTCCTTGCCGCTCGGAGCCGATTCCGTTTCCGCCCCGTTGGCCTCGTTTCGGCCATGGATGGATTCGAAAAACTCCGTCATGGTGGCGCCCCAGAAATCAACGGGACGCCAACCAAGCCCCCCAAGGGCAACACGCATCCATTCCCGCCATGGGAATGCGTCTTCTTCGACTAGCTGGCCGCCTCTGTGACGGCTTCGTCGTTTCCCTCTTCACCATCGAAATGATGCGACAAAGCCTCACTGATCGCGGCCGCACAGGCCGAGAAGTGTTTCAGCTTCAGCTTGTTGACCGCGGCCAGCCGATCGCCGCGAACTGTGAGCAGTTCAAGGCCGGCCAGCGTTGCGGCTGCCTCGACGCCAGACAGGCGCACGAACAGCTCCTGGAACGACTTGCACTCAAGCCGAGTCGATACAGCAGCGAGGCCGCTCATGGTGGCGGCGATGACCAAAGGCACATCGCCAACCCACAAGGCCACTTCGCCGCGGGCGCCGTTTACTTCAAGCGGAAACGGCTTCACCGCGGCCGCAGGCTTCTTCTCCTCTTCAGCCATGGATTACACCTCGGCCGTGAATTCGAGGACGTCAGCAGCCACGAAGGTCGCGCTGAATTCCATGTTCGGCTCGACGTCGCCGGTCAGTTCGAAATCGGTCACCATCCACGAGCCTTCATAGGTGCCGTCGCCTGGGACGATGACCTGAGCATTGAACGCCTGCGAGTTGCGGACGTAGCCCATGAAGGTATCGGTGTTTGCGCTTGCAACGAAGTTGCCGGAGCCGCTGAACGTGCGGTTCGAAATGCCGGGACGGCTGGTCTTCTGAACCGGGCCGCCGGGGTTGGTGCACGACGGAATCGTGGTGTCGATTTCGTTCGCCGACATGTTGAAACTGCGCGTTTTGATGCCGCAAAGGTTGTTGAAAGTCTCCGGCGAACCGCCGTCGCCGACCTTGATCAGCAAGAGGCGGCCAAGCTGCTGTCCATCTGCCATGTAGTCTCCTTCGCCGGCGACAGCCGGACATGATGTGGTGGTTTTGGGTTGCTAGCGCCACCGGCCGGTCAGCCGATGCGCTCGACATTCGCCACGAACTCGATGACGCCGTGGCTGGTGAGGCCGTCAGGATCGCGAAAAACTCGCGTCTGCCGGTGGATGATCGAAACGAGGCGCCATGTCGTGAGCGTCAGCGGCGCAAGATGGAGGGATTCAACAACCGCGTCTGCGATCTTCTTGCATTCGGGAAAGCCGACCTTGCGGGACCACGCATGAAGCGTCAGGTAGACGTCGCCGCCACTGATGCAGGTCGCGTCGTCCCGAATAAACTGGGCTTCCCCGATCGTCACATAGCCTTCTTTAGGCGTTGCCCACGCTGTACCTGGCGGCTGGTCGTAAACACCATTGACGAGGTTCATCAGGCCCGCATCGGCCTTCAGGCGCGTGACGATCGCGCCTTGCAGTTCTAGTTCTGAGCTTGCCATTGCAAATCCTACTTGCGCATGGCCTCACGAACGCCCTTGTTCACGGCCGCCTGAATGCGTTTCTTCGCCTTGGCGCGCATCTCGCGCCATGTCGGGAAGATATGAGGCTGTGCGGCCGTACCGGGATGCTGCGTGCCGCCGCCTTCAGCGTGCGTCACCTGACCGAGCACCGTTCCGCCGCCTGGAGCGGTGTTGTGGGGCGCTGTGCCGAATTCCAGCCATCTCCAGATATACTCGGCAAAGATGCCAGCAGCCGATGGATCCTTAGTCGGATTGCTCCCGACTGGCTTCTTGTCAGGATGATCGGCAAGGCGTGCTGCCTCGAAGCTGTGCATGTACTCGAGCGTCGCGCCGGTTGGCGCCCTGGCCGAGATGCGCTCTGCGGCATCCTCTGCAATCTTCAGCTTTTCGGCCGCTGCGTACTTCTCAACGTTCGGCGCGATCTCGTCGAGACGCTTCGATAGCGCCTCGCGGCCGATGATCTTGGTCTTCAGCGCCATGCTGCGCTCCGTTACGTTGCCACCCCGTCGTCGACCAGCAGTTCGAGCCAAGCGCTCTTCTGGTCGGGATTGGTGACGGTGCGGATGTTGAACACCCGCTTGTCGTTGCGAGCATCGACGGCTCGCCATGCCGGCGTAATCTCGCGACTGGCCGCGCATGAGCGAATGCGAACCGTGTACGGCTGAACGCCAGTTAGCCGAGCGGCCTGCACTGGCTCACTGCCTCGAAGAGGAACGAGCTCGGCAACGTTGGTGAAGACGGTGGCGAAGTCGCCAGCGACCTCGTTACCATAACCGTCATCCACCATGGCCCGCTTCTGAAAGTGCAGCTTTTCCCGCTGGCGGCCGGCGCTAGGTCTTTTTGCCATTTGCGCTCTCCCGCTTGGGCGCCGGAGCCTTCACCCCCTTGCCCGCGGCCTGCGCCTCATCGGCGCAAGCTCTGGTGACGTTCTGGATCATGCCGGCCTTGTAAGCGATGGTGAATCCCGGCTGCACCCAATTGAAGTTTTCGGTGAACCGGAGCCAAGCCATTAGAGCGTCACGCCTGGGTCGACAATCGACACAGCCAGTACCGACGCGCTCTTGGCAACGCCGATCTGAATGGTGTCCATGCCGGTGGCGAGGTCGGCTCGCGGACAAATGCCGCCGGCGGTCGCGCTCAGCCAGTAGTCAGTGCCGGCGACGAGCGTCGCACCGATCGTGATGTCGCCATCTTTAAGGATGGCAAGCGGCTGGTTAGCGGATGCGCCATTCAGGGCGATGCCCTTTACTTCGCGCGTGCCTGTGCCGTTGTTGTCCGAAAGCATCCAGCGATTGGTCGCTGCGTTCAGAAACACAGCCTTTCCAGCCGTGATGGTCTCGCCAGCGATACCGGTGTCGCGCGTGGCATTGCTGCCGGCGACGACTGCGCTTGGGGTTACCGTGATGTCGACCACTTGAAAACTCTTTCTTTTCTGTTGACTGTGTTAGGCGGCTTTGACCACTTTTCGATTTAGATAGCAGTCTTCGCCCCACTCAGAGAATGCGGCCGCGTCGTAGGCAGTTGCGGCCTCCATGGCAGTAACAAAGGTACCGATGTGCCTCTCTTTGCCATCAATGTTTATTCGGGCGCGCCACTTGCCAATCTTGGGCATATACGACACGCCTTTGTACTCCCCACGGGTCGGGCCGCGGAGCCGGCGTTCAGCCGCGAGCATTTCCCGCTCTTTTGGATCGCTAAAGCGGCGCAGCATTGTCTCCGACTGCTTCTTCAGCAACTCAGGGTCACTCCAGCGAACCCTGACGGCGACGGAAATAGTTTCCCTCACTTTCGGGTCGGACATCACCTTCGTGGATGCCAGGCTAATCTTTTCTCGTTCTGCCGGATCTTCAAACCGTTTACGGAGAGATTGCGATATCTTCTCTCGCTCGGCGGGATCCTCGAACCTGAGAACGGTATTAATCCTCTGCCGTTCACGCTGCTGTGGGTCGGCATCGTAGCGTGCCTTATGAGCGGCGCTCATCTTCGCCCTGGCCTCATCTGACTGTTTTATTCCGCGCTTTGACTCGGACATCTTGGCGACGTGTTCAGCAGACTTCGGCTTGCCCTTCAGTGCTGCGCTTTTCTTTGCTCGGGCTTCAGCACTCTGAATCTGGCCTTTAACGCCGTCACCACCGTCAGTGAGGTTCATCAAGCGCGCGCCACTGGATCGATGTTCGGCAATAAGGCGAACTTCCATTTCCATGGCATGATCCTGCGACAGGCCCGTCGCAATCACACCCATAAGAACATCTCCACCAGCCGCTATCACCGACTCAATCCACCGAGACTTCTTCCAGCCCTCTTTTTGAGCTTGGCTCAGGTGGAGAGATAGGCGAGCTTTCGGATTATTGGTGATGCCTATATATCGGATTTCATCGGGAGAGCGACGGTCAACCAGTGCATATACAAACCACGTATCAGCGCGTTTAGGCGCACTACGCCTATCAAACAGTTCCATCGCAAGTATCCCTCTTGCTATCCATTGGTGCGTTCGGCAGGCGTGTGGATGCACGCTTTTCGGGAGCTACCCTAGCCGAACAACTTCTATATAAGGTTTTAGGCGCGGATAATCTAGGGATTCATCGCTATTACGAAAGCGTGGGCGTCGGGGTGGACGACGGCATGCCCAGAATGGCAACGCCAGACAGGAAGATGTTGCCAGCATCATTGCCGGACGGCGTGACGGTCATGCGCACGTAGCGTTTGCTGCCCTTGTAGCCGATCTTTCGGCACTCATTGTCGTCGGCGAAGGTAAAAGCGGCGAGCGCCTCGGTTCCGACCAGATAGTCGTCAGCAACAGCGGCTGCGTCGGAGAGGTTGGCTGCATCGCCGTCCTCGACCAGTACCGCGAAAGTCGCATTGGTGTCGGTGTTCGTGCCGGTTACTAGCGCCAACTCCACGGCCTGGTAGCCGAGCGTGTCGATGATGGCGGAAACGATCGCCGTGTTGTCGGTGCGGGCGGCAACCGGAACAATCAGCGGAACGAGGTGAATGTCATTGTGAATCTCACGACTCGGCATGTTGTGTCCTTTCGGTCAGGCCACGCGGCCGACTCTGTAGCGTTCAAGAATTGATGCGACGCCCATGGGAAGGTCGATCGCCTTTAGGTCCGTGGTGACTGCTTCGCGGTTCTCGTAGAAATGGCCGACTAGCAGCTTGATAGCCCAAACCAGATCGGCGGGTAGTTCGGCAAAGCCGCAGGTAAACGTCACCTTGACAGCACCCGGCTCGCAATAGATCGACGGCCAGGATGTATCGCGCGCTGGCCAGATGCGCAGTGGGCTGGAATCCAAATCGTACCGGGTCGAGGTGACCGCTACAGGATCGCCACTGGCGTCCTTATAGGTGACGGAAGTAACGCCAGTCACTGGGCCGAGTGGCACGACGATTTCGCATGGGAAATGATCAAGCGAGAGGCGCCACGTCTGAGGCATCAGGACGATGCCAATACCGTTGGGGCCTTCAATCGCTGCTTCTGCAGCCGCGACCATTGCGGTGATGTCACTATCATCGTCGTCATGGAAAACGCGCAGATGCTTCTTGGCGTCTGCAAGCGACACGGTCGGCTCTGTCGGAGCAACCGTCCTAACCAACCGCGTCCATTCGTTCATCGGCGACGGCCTCGTTTGGAAACGGGCTGGACTACAGGATCTGCGGGCGATTCTGGCTCAACCGGATCAGCATCCAGAGTTACTGCGGGCTCAGGCACTTCATCAACGGCAACCGCAAAGCCCGACTCAATCCAGCGCAGCGCGCGCTCTTCAGGCAAGTCGTATTCACTACCGCCATCAAACGTCACGTCGACGCCAACCCGGCTATTCAGCATTTTGACGCGCATGGCGGCCTCCAAAAGAGTGGATGGGCGCCCCGAAGAGCGCCCACCAAGTATTACGATGCGAGGTTCTGGAGAACCTTGACGGCTGCGGCGTCGAGCAGTTCACCGTCGAAGCGGGTGAAGCCGATGAAGCCGACCTGGCCGTAGTCGGCGTAACGCTCGACGAGGCGCTTGATGGCGAACTCCTTGACGTTGCGGACGATGTACTTGTTCATCGCGCCGAACGCGACGGGCTTTGCCGAAGCGCCGATCGAGGCCATGGCCTGGTTGATCGAGTAGCCGTAGTTCAGGATCTGCGCAGGTGCGCCGGCCTTCACATCGGCGGGTTGCCAGATGTAGTCGCCCTCGAGATTTTTGATTTTCCGGAGCGACTTCAGCGTGCTGTCGTTGAACATCCAGCGGCACGACGGGTCGGAACGGTACGCCGGGTCGACGCTGTGCTCAAGCTCGATGAGGTCATCGAAGGTCACGGTCACGTCGTCGGCGCCGTTGACGGCGGTGGCCGCGGTAATGATGCCGTTCGGCTTGGACGAGCCGTCGCCGGTGGTCAGGTGCGTGTTGGCGATGCGGCCGATGCGCTCTGCCATGGCATCGCGGATGATCGATTCGACGTCAAGAACAGCGTCCTGCAGAAGCTCGTCGGAGACGAGGACAACGCCGGAGGTGTACTTGTAGGCGTCGATCGTCTTCGTGCCGAACGCAATCTCGGCAAGCGAGACCTGAGTGTTTTCAGCGATGAGCGCGCCGACATTTGCGGTGTCGTTCATCGTCGGGAACGTCAGGGCGGCGCCGGTTGCCGTGGTGAGCATGCGAGTAACGCCCGGATCCATCATCGGACCCCAAGCCTTCAGCGATTTGATCAGCTCTTCCTGGAAGATGACCGGAACGAGGTAGCCGCCGGCGGTATTGGTGCCGACCGACTGGGCGCGCTCTTCGTAGTTCTTCAGGATGCCGCGCTGTTCAGCGGAAAGCTGAGAACGGCCGCCGCGAACGAAAGTGCGGAAAGCATCAGCATACTTCTCGGCGTCGGACTTTTCGGCCGCACCGGGTGCTGCACGAGTGTCTGCGGTCGGACGACGCTCATCGGCGGCGTTCAGTTCGCGCTCGCGCTCTTCCAGGCCTTCTTCGCGCTTGATGCGGGCCTCGAGGCGATCGTATTCCGCCATGGCGGCATCGTGCTGGGTTTCGAGCTCGGCAACACGCGCTTCGGCGGTGTCGTCTTTGATGTCGGCCAGCAGTGCACGTGCGTCGGCAACGAGCTTCTGCTGCTTTTCGCGCAGTTCGGTAATCTTAGTCATGGGGTCTCCAAACGAAAAGAACCCGCAGAAGCGAGCCCAATGTGGTGGTGGTTTTGGTGGGTGACAGCGCTGGTCAGCGCGTGCTGCGGACCTTGAGTTCAAGGCCCATTTTCAGGCGCGCCCTAGCTTGGCTCGCCTTCGTTACCGGCGCTGCCGCCGGATCTGCGTTTTCTTCTGGTGCCGGCTCTGGATCGGCAGGGTTTGCCGACCGCCACTCAGCTAGCGCTCGCTTGCCGATTTCGGTGTCATCGTAAGCTGGCCACGCGACCGCGGAAACCTCGAACAGGTCGACAGCCTCAATCGTGCGCGTCGGAGGATCGACCGTCTCATCCCATGACTGTTTGGTCACGGAGAATCCGAACGACATCCCTGATACATCGCCGCGCTCGACAAGTTCCCAGAGGTCGTTGCCGTCGGTCGTGTTCGGAATGTCGATCTCGACGCGAAGACCCTTAGAGTCTTCAGCCAGCCGCAGTGTACCGCTCTTCGTGCGTCCGATTACTCGGCCCATGTCGTGGTCGACAAGTGCTCGCACATCGCCGCCGATAGCGCCGGCAAAGGCGCCGGGGGCGATGCGCTCCGTCCACCATCCGCCGATATCGGCGTCGCTGTTGAAGACGGCTGCGTACCCGACGAGCGTTCGATTTTCATCAGCGGCACGCGTCTCTACACCAAGCGTGCCGCCACGCTTTTCAATTTTGCTCATGCGGCCTCTGCCCCATCTTCTTTGTTGTCGTTTGCAGGTGGCGCTGCAGCAGTGCTCTGCATGCCGAGAGGCACCGTGGCACCCTGGATATGAAGCTTTTCAGCCTCGCCGCCTTGCTTTGGCCAGTTCTCCATGGCGCGCACCTCATCGGGCGTGTTGATGGCGTTCTGGATTGCTTTGGCGTAGCCTTCCATGCGCGTCTTGAAATCGCCACGAAGCAGGCCGTCGATATTGAACTCGACGAACTTTGTGCGATTGCGCGCCGAGAAAAGCTTGAGGTTCAGTTCCTGTTCCCAAGCCTTCACCCACTGCGAAATCAGGTGCTTGACCAGATTCAGGTCTTGCTGCTCGGTGTTCGAGAACGTGCCGTGAGTAAGATCCTGCAAAAAAACCGGTGGGATGCCGTAAATGCGGGCGATCTCTTCGATCTGCATCCGCCTGGCTTCAACCATCTGCGATTTCTGCGGGTCGACGCCTACCGGCTTCAATTCATGCCCTGTCGGCATGATCATGACGTTTCGACGCTCTGCGTTAGCGTCTCGAACCGCCTTCTCGACGTCTTGCGATGCCCTCGTGGCGGCTGCCGGCGATGGCATCGGCCCGTATAGAGCCAGAGGCGGAACGCCACCGTTCGCAAAGAACTTGCGAGCGTATTCGTCAAGCGCCAGCGCTAGGCCGACTGCGCCCTTCAGCTTCGTCACAGGATCGACGTGAGACACGCCGTCCGGCTTCAGCATGAAGGTCAAGTCAATGACTTCGCTAGCCGCGTACGTGACTTCCCGCGCGCCGTCCTTGTAGTGGTAGAGCTTTCGCCCGTTCTTGCGCTCAATCGTCAACTTGTCCGCGTCGAGCGGCCAGATGTTCATCACCCGGCCGGCTTTGTTTCGCTCAATGAACGAAACTCCGCGGCCGCGCAGAAGAACGCTGATCATCATGCCCTTGCGCCACATGAACGACGTCAATTCGTCATTCGGTGCGTCGTGCAGGATGCCGTAGAGCGGGTCAGCTTCGACTGTGTCTCGACCCTCGCCGCTCTTTTTGTAGACCTGTAACGGAAGGCTGGCGATCGTATTCGCGATGAAGTTGATCGCGCACCACACGGCCGGCACCTCAAGTGCCGTCTCGTGCGTTACGGTGACGCCAGCAACTCCGTGCCAATCATCCATCAATGCGCGCCATGCGCCGACGTCAGACAGCGGAATGCTCGGGTTCTCCAGGCTGGCTCGCGTCTCCGCTACCGCCTCCGCGACCCGCCTTTCAGCGGTGCGGGTCGTAGTAAATCCAAACATTAAACCACCGCTATCTTAAAGTTGGGGTCTTCCCATGGGCTCACCATAGGCTTGACTTCGATGTGCCCATCAACCGCAGCGCCAACCGCCATGGCAGCCGCAACCGCCGGGTCGATGCGCACCGTGCTTTTCTTCTTGCTGAACCACTGGTTGCCCATGAGCGGGTCTGTCTCGATCGCCACGCCCATGAGCGCGCCGAGCAAAACAGGCGATCGACGCAGCCGAATCCGCTCTTCAAGGATCAACGTCTCGAGCGCAGCAACGCTGCCAGGCATCCAGAGACCCAGAGGCGGATCCAGGCCGGCATCTTTCGCCGCCTGAACCTTGTCCTCGTCGGGCTTGGCTCGCTTCTTGCCGCCCTGCGGATGCGCTACCGTCTTGATCTCGACACCGTAATCGTCGAGCTCCTGCTCGAACTTGTCGAAGGCATAACGGTCGAATGCCAGCACGCAAATGCCATGCTCGGCATTCAGGCGCGCGAAGAGTGCCGCCACGTGGTCGTAGCGGATGCGGGCGCCTTCAGGAGCGTGGATGTAAGGCCAGTTCGTGCCGGGATGGAAAGTCTCGTTCCAAAGCCGATACGGAACATGATCCTGCTTGGTGCGCTCATCCATGGTGTCACGAGGCGTCCAAGCCTCGATCCACAGATCATACGTCGGCAGGTCGGCTTCAGTGCCGTCCTCGCGCGTGATGCGCTTTGTCCCTGTCTCGACAGCGAACGCTGCCGCGGTCAAATCCTTGGCACCAGAAAGGTCGAGGCCGGCCGCAGTGATCTTCTTACCCTTGTGCTCGACATACGGATCGAAGTCGACCATCACCTTTTCGAGGGTCGGTCGGGGTATCCATGCCGTGTCGGCCTCGGTCCAGACGCAGAAGTGCAAGCGCAAGATGCCGTTTCGCTTCGAAGGAATGTCCTTCGCCTGGTTGACGACGCCGGCAAGGTAGTCGTGCTTCAGCGTCACGCCAAAGAGCGGGTTTGCCTTCTGCCAGCAGGTCGGATCCGTGAACGGATCGTCGTCCTTGTCGAGCGCACAGACATACGAAAACGTCGTGTCGTCGACCACCTCACCGACATAAGTGAAGTCGTCGTCTGGCGTCTGCGTGCCGGCTGCCACCTTGACCGCGTGCTGGTGTTCATCCCAGCAGATGCTGTTCCTGTCCGAACCGGAGTTCGTGATCATGAACAAAAGCGGCTGTCGGCGGAACTTGAAGCCGCGCTCGAGCATCTCGATGACCTTGCCATCAGGATGTTCATGGATCTCATCGCAGAGCGCGATGTAAGGACGCGGGCCGCTGTGGGCGCCTTCACGCGAAATCGGCCGGAAGAACGACCGCTTCTTGAGATACGAAAGGTTCCAGACCGGGTTACCGCCCGACGGCGTCAGCTTTGACTTGAGCGCCGGCGATTGCTCGTACATCGCGACCGCGTCGCGAAACAGAACGAATGCCTGGTCCTTGTTGGCTGCGGCCGCATAGATTTCAGCAGCAGCCTCGCCATCCGAGGTCAGGCAGTAATGGCCAATGCCCGCGGCCAGCGGAGACTTGCCGTTGCCCTTGCCTTCCTCGATGTAGGCGCGTCGAAAGCGTCGCAGGATTGCGCCGTCCGATTCCACGCGCTTCCATCCGAAGATGGAACCGATTTTGAACTGCTGCGACAGGTGCGGATGGAACGGCCGACCTTCGAACTGGCCGCCATTCAAGCGAAGCACAGCCGGGAAGAACCGCAGAACTCGGTCAGCGGCTTCCGGATCCCAGTGGATTCCGCGAGCAGGACCGTTCAGCCTGTCGTCTTTGTGCCGGCGGCAAGCATTTCGCACGTGCGGGCCAGCGACGATGTCACCCTTGATGACCTTCTCTGCGTACTCATCAACCGGCCCAGTCGGGTATTTCGGGTTGAAGTGCGCCGGCAATCCGGCGCTAGTCGAAGAACTCGTCGGCTGGGTCTTTCTTCTCGCCATCCGGTTTAGCTCCAGCCTTGCTGGCATCAGCCGGCGTCGCGCCCATTTGTCCGTAGCACTGGCGAAGAAGGTTCATGGCTTGCACGCCAACGTCGTCACCCTTCATCATCCTGCCGCGGATATTCGCGGCGATCGCCAAGTGTCCGCGGTGGCTCCAGTTGAGCCAGGGCACCTCAGATGCAATTTCACGCCACGCCTTCTGGGCGTGCTCACTCAGCCACTCGAACGGCTCGCCGACGGTCTCAGCAACCTCCGGCTCGTTGCGGCCTTCAAATTTCGTTTTCTGCTTGTCGGCGTGGCCGGTAATCTCAGCTTTGGCCTTCGGCGTGCGCGGCCTTGCCATGGAAAATCTCGCTTATTGCCGTTGACAAATTTGTCAAACTTGGTATGGTGTCATCGTTAGCCGTCGAGCTCAGCTCCGGCGCCAACGACCTCCCCTGACCTCAACATTTCAATCGAAAAAATGCACAAGAATCCCCAGCGCCGGTTCCCAGGGGCCGAAGGGGTCAGAGATTGACCCACCCCCTCCCCGTCATCGGTCGAGGCGCTCTGCATGTCATTGATTTCATTATCATATTGGCCATCCATCTGCCCCGAACACCACAACCGTCTGGCCAAGGTCTTCGCGTTGCCCACGCGATGAGTGACAAGGTTTGCAAGTTGAGAGGAAGGGTCCTCCCCAAAACAGCGCCTCATCACCTCGGTGAGGGATGGCATGGTGCACTTCGGTCGCCTCTGTCACCTCGTCTCGCTCAAGGCACCAGGCACAGAGCGGATGCAGGCTGAGTTGGTAGTGACGCAGGTTGCGCCAGCGTACGCTCTTGTAGAGCTTGCGGTACTTGGCTGCCTCTTCGGAGCGTGCGTTGGACTTGGTTGCAGGTGCAGGATTCGAACCTGCGATCTTCTGGTTATGAGCCAAGCGAGATGACCACTTCTCTAACCTGCATGATTGACGCACCACGAACGCCCGGTGCCGGGAGAGCGCCTATAGCGCCGAAACGAAGTGTGGACCCGAGACCACGAATGGTCGGCAAGGGAACGCCACACGCTCACTGGCGATCAACCCAGTGGCCCGGTTTACACCCGGTATCTCTGCATGACAACAAAAGCGGCTGCTCGACCAGTTAAGGGAGCCCGCCCGTTCATCTCCGGTTCTGCTTGCCTTGGTATAATTCGCGAGTCGGATGCATCCAAGAGGAGTGAAGCATGAGCCGAAACACCGTCCTCGGAATTATTCTCGCCGTGGTGGTCATCATCCTGGTCGTCCTTCTAATGCCAAAGAAGGAAACGACGACGGAAACAGCGACACCGCCGGCGACCACGACTGAGCCTGCGACGTCTCAACCGTCGACAACGACTCCGTCGACTACAGAGCCGACCACCTCTCAACCATCAACCATACAACCTTCGACAACGACACAGCCGTCAACCACGACGCCTTCGACAACCGAACCGTCGACGACGGCACCGTCAACACAGCCATCCACCACGCAGCCGTCGACAACGGCGCCGGCGCAATAGAGCTCTTGAGCCAGACCGCCTATCGTGTAGAGACGCGGTGGGCGGTCGCCCTTGCTAGGTGATCCAGCGCCAGGCCAGGTGGTCCGCCGGTTTAACCCTTAGGCAGATGTTCTCAGGCTAGAAGGCCGCGACAAGACGGAGGTGCCCTGTGAATTTCGACACGCTCGAGTACGAAGAGATCGCGGCCAAGCTCAAAAACGACGGCTGGGCCATCAAATACATCTGGTCCAAAGAGCACGATGCCTTCAAAGCATGGCTTTCGGAGAGACACGGAATAGCAGCTATCGGAATTGACGGCGGGTTCTCGTTTTGGGTTGTCGATAAACTCTGGAAGCGCCCACTAAACGCGCGCAGTACATACGACGCCTGGTACATATTCGGTGACGCGCTGGAACTCGATCCCGACATAACGCCCGAGCGAATCGGGTTCGCTCGCGTTCGCCCGCGAAAGGCTGAGAGGCGCCGGCCCTTCTTTTGAGGCCGAAGCCTCGCCGAGGCAATGACCTTCGACGAATGAGCCGTCAACAACCGCTCCTGCGCAATAAGCAGATGCGGCCCGCTCAATCCCACAAAGCAGGAGAGCGGGCCGCACGATTACCAAGGCAGCGAGAGGAGAACGCGCCGAGGTAATTGGTTAATGATTGCGAAAGCTTCTTCTAATATATAGATTAGAGCTAACTAATATTCTCAAGTGTCCAGAGAATTAGCGTGCGCGCCGCCATCTACTTCGCCGTAGCGATCTTCTTTTCCGCTGTTGAAGCGTCTGCCAATTGCTCGGCGCCAAGCGCTCCCAGCTGCGTGTCGATACAAGGCTCGTTCGACGATGAGTGGGCGTTTACCCGTTGCAAGCGCGAAATGGAGGACTACCGCTCCGAAGTGAAGGACTTCATCCAGTGTAACAACGAGCAGATCCAGAGAAGCCAACAAGCGTCGCAAGAAGCCGCGTCGGAGTACGACGACGCCGTCGACAGCTTTAATCGACGGACATTGCGATAGCTGATGGAGAAATGGAGCTGTGCCGGCGATCTTCGCGAGGTGAACCGTCCGCTGATCGCCGGCGCTCCAAAGAGGAAAGGCCGCGCGATGGCGGCCTTCAATGTCTTCATATACATACGTCAGATTGCGCCACGAATGGGCACACGTCGTTCAAGTTTCTTGTTGTCGTTCGCTGCAGCCAAAACTTTGGCTGCGTTGACGAGCGCTACCTTCCCTGCCCTGTCGGCGTAGTCTTCGCTGTAGCCAAGCCGCAGGCCGATCGATTTCAGCGTGCCTCGGGCCGCCACTTCTTCGATGACCTCGACGACTTCGCCTTTCGCCTCCTCCGGCGCTTCCCATGCCTGCGATCCGGCTGAAGAATTTCCGCTCGAGCGCGACACTCCTCCTAAAAATGCGGCGCCTTTAGCGACTGCTGTCTCGCACTTTGTCGCCTTCACCGGAAGATCTCCGAACTTAACGGATCCATCGACGCCAAGGCTACGGAGAAGTTCACGGTTTACTTCCACGCCAGCTTGAGGGTCGAGCATGGGCGGCAGCACTGGCCGGTCAGACACGTTACGTGGCAATGACGAAGCGTGCATCGGGGACGGTGTAGTGGCTTTGGTCTTGTTGAGATAACGATCGTGGTTTCGATGCGCGGCCTTTTCGTCGCCGCCGACCTCAATGCGATCCACCGGCCCCAGCTTGTGCCCCTTTTTTGTTCGTCCCCATTCGACTAATCGGCCATCGCGAAACTTCATCGAGCCGAATGTTATATGCTCGATGTCATCGTCCACCTCAACCACCATCCCTGCCCCGACGTGGCGAACACCATCCCTTACAAAAACGCGAAAGGCGTCACTGGCCGCCTTCATCAACTCGCCGATGGTCGGGCGGATCTTTTGATCGTTGTCTACGGCGTCAGGTGACCAATTGATGGCCGGCTTGGGTAGCGCCGACGCCAGCGCAGGTGCGAGGTCAGGTCGATTATCCCATAGCCAACGCAGTGCTGGCAGCGTGCCACGATAACGAGGTTGGCGGGTTTTCCGCTGCGGTTCGTTGTCATTCGCGGCGACCCGGCGACCTGCGGCCAAGAGCTCGGATAATTTCGATAGGTCCCGATGACGGGTTTTCTGTACCGTTTCGCTCAAGCAGCATCCCCCTTCGTGATGATCGATGTGTTGTCATTCGCGGCGACGAGAGAGCCGGCGTTGGTGTTGACCCGTGGGCGGAACGCTGCCCGGTCGCCTAGCCGATCGATTGCCGTTCGCTCGCCGCGCGGCAGGTGGAAATCGTGTTTCATTTCGGGAGCCGCTCCTATGCCTGGGAAGGCCCCACCGATGTTCTGGACTCGAATTCTGATCATGCCATTCTCCTTCCTAAATTTTGAACTTGTGAACTTGTGCAAGCTCTTTGGTGGACAGGGTGAAGACCTCTAAAAACCGAGGAGAAAGGTGACCTTCACAAGTTCACAAGTAGAAGAAAAAAGAGATATTCTCTCTTATATTATATTGTTTTTATTATTGTTTTTGCGTAACGCCTACTTGTGACGCCCTTCCAAGTTCGTCACAACGCCACAAGTTTTATGCGGGGGCCGTCACAAGTTGTGGCTCATCTTGTGACGCCGTCACAAGTTTGAACGAGCCTCGGGCGCCTGGCTTCGCCTGCGGCTTCATGCTCGCGACTTTCCCTGTATCAATGAGCCATTGCAGCGCCTTCGAGACCTCGTCGGATTCGGCGGAGCTGACTCCTTCTCGCTGAAGGAGGAATGACCAAGGCAAGGTGTTGTCCTTCGCGGCCTCGAGTGCCCGCACGATGGCCTTTCGCAATGCCTCGGCGGTCGAACCGGACATGTGGCGGTTGACGCCCTCGGTGACGATCTGGATGGATCGATGAACAATCGCCCAACCCCACGCCACATCCTCCTGGGTGATCTCCGGAGAGGATGGGTCGCGGCTCACTGCTCGGATACTGGCCAGCCTGATCGTATTCTCAGCCGCTCGCCCGTTGATATGATGCTCCCGTTCGTCCCAGCCGCGATCGTGCTGCCAGAGGAAAACTTGGGTCCAGAGAGTGTAGGCATCCCCGCTCTCCCCGCCTTCAAAGGGAATCATAAGCTTTTTAGATCCAAAGCCCTTCGTCTTCGGGAAATCAGTTTGCGCCTTCTTCAGTGCCGCGACTAAGGAGGTCGGCATCTGAGCCTTCCTGTTGAGGGTCGGCGGCTTTATCTCGCTTGGCCCAGTCCCCTCGATAAAGATGAAGCGCGACAGGAAACCGTCGTTGAGCGAGGCATCCGAGAGACCGGCGTAGAGCGTCGTCGGCGTCGTCATCCCGAGAACGGTAAGTGCCGGTCCATCGATCGGACTGTCATCCTTCTTGGTCTCGTCGGACGCGTACTGACGACCGTGAAAGACGCTGTCCGCCTGGTCGTAAATCGCGAGCAGGAACTTCCGAATCGAAGCCGATGCGGCGTTGGTCCGCTTGGCGTTGATGTCCTGCAGCGTTACGCCAAACTCGTCCATCACGACAACAGTTGAGCTGTTTTTGCGAAGCATCCGCTCGATTGCTGCGTACGACGTGGGATCCCCGTTAGTGACGGCGCCAGGCTTGCCTGCACTGGACGCTAGCGCGACGATCGACTTCGGCGCGTGCCCCTTCCCGCTCGCGACACCCATCACCGTCGTAAGGAAGAGGTTGAGGCCGCTTCTCGTCGGACCCAGCGCCTTGTCGCCGAACATGCCGCCGAGCAACGCCAACGCGGATGTGAGGGAGAGTTCGGGCACCGGAATGATCGCGGTCGATGTGATCCAACGGCTGACGTCAGCCAAAAGGCCACCGGCGGATTCCGGATTGAATGGGTCCGGATGCATCTTCGGCAACGACGGCAGCGCACGCGGCTCAGTCGCCGGTACGTTGTCATTCGCTGCCAGTGGAATATCGCCCGCAGATTTGAACTTAGCGACGATACCAGCCGATGCTTGGGCGCCAAACTCACGCTCCTCTGCATGGGGGGCTCCGAATTTCGGCCACATACGTTCGAAATCTCTTCGAGGATCCTTCGTTTCGTAACGCGCAAACCAGTTGCCGGTCGCGGCTAAGAAGACCGCGAAGGCCTGTTCAGCGGTCAGCCCATCGAAAGCCAACTGTTCGACGACCTTGGAAGCCCACGCCGACCTGTCTCCGACGTCATCAGCCGCCAGCAGTTCTCCGGCAGTCGTGGAGATCTCAATGCCATCCGCCGACGGCAAATTGCCCAGCGATACGGCCGAAGCCGCCGCCGGTGCAGACCACCATGGCTCTAGGGTGGTGCGAAGTTCCTCGACCGACGTGAGCGAGCCGTCCCAGGGAAGATCGACTGCGACAGCCACCGGATCCGGCGATCGGCCGCGCTCAAGCTTCTTTTTGTTCGGCCAGTTCAGGGTGCCGGGAATGCGCCAGACATGCGCGATGTCCGCTGTTCCGTGGTCGCTTCCAGTGGCGCGCTTCAACGCTGCCGCAAAAGGCTTCGCTTCCGTTGGCGCGACCGCGCGGTCGAACAAGACGAACGGCTGGAAATTTCCATCCGACGTCTCGATCACCATGTTCGGGTCTATAGGCATCTCGCCGGCCTTACCGGTGTCTGCGTCAAGATCGACCACGAGGCCAAGCGTCGCGACGATGTCGGCTTCCTTGCCTCGAGATCCGCGGCTAAGCCCCTTCCGCATGACCTGCAGGCCGGTAAAAACGTTCGCGTTCGGAGTTCCGGCGTGCGCCATGACCGCCTCGACCATGCCATCGACGTCGCCGATCGTGTGATGGGTGACAGTTCCTGGCGTGTCGTTATCGCCCGTTGGGTTCGCGTAGTATGTCGAGGTGACTAACACGCCTTCGACGCTCGCGGCGAGCGAGTGGAGCATCTCGACGTGCGCGCGGATTGCAGCCTCGTCGAACGCGGCCGCAGGCGCGGTGTCAATTTTTGGAAGTGGTGCCATCGGCGGTAACATGCCCCTCAAGTTCGTTGATTGCGGCTTCGGTGATTGCTGTGGCCAGCGCCGGTGAAAATGTCGCGAGGCGCCTGCCTCCGTTGCCGTTGGGTGCATAAGTGACGTGACGGCCACCTGGCGCTTGCATCAGCCTAAGCCCATAGATTCTGACTTCGCTGGAGAGCTCGAGATCGAAACTCGCGACCAATCTCATGGTCCCGCCGCCGCGACTGGCGACGGGTTGAAGGTCCAAGATCTTCATTCTCAGAGAGCCATTTTTAGCGGACCGAAATCGTCGGCTCCGCGACCCGCATTCCTCGTCGCGAAGTATCGACCTTCGATCTCACGCGCGTCGTCACAACGCTCGCGAACGCCGGCCGCACGGAAAAATGCACCAAGACGTGGCGAGCAGCGTTTGCCATCGGCACTCACCAGGAACGAGAATACCTGGGTCGATTGGGTGGCGCGTCCATCAGCAGGGTCGGCAAAAACGTTGATCCGGACGAGTTCATCGCATTCTTCTTTGATGTCGACTGCGAAGACTTTCCATGCTTTCCATTCGGCCGATTGCTTCAGACGTTGCTGGGCAGCTTCTGCAACTCGCTCCACCAGACGTGTAGGTGCGGTAACGCAGAAAGTGACGGCATCACTGATGGTGATTTCAGGGCGCAAAAATCCTCCTCGCCGGCGCTCACGCCGGTCGGCTGATGGTTGTGAAGTGGAACTTAGTCACGGTGAGATCGTTCACCCCCCTGAACAAGGGAGGAGCGATCGTGAACCAAATTATTTACATTGTCGGACTTGTTGTGATCGTGCTGGCAGTCCTGGCGTTCTTCGGTCTCCGGTGACGTGCCAAGTATTAACCGTTTACGCTGAAGTAGCGTCAAGGACTAGGCGGCGCGGGCGGCGAGTTTTTGTGCGATCCAGCCCTGAACCTCTTGGCGAGAAAATGCTATGCGTTTCTCGCCAAGCGCAACGGCCGCTGGAAACCGGCCTTCTGACCTGAGGCGGTGAATCATCGTCTTCGACATGCTCGTGAGCGCGCAGGTTTCTTTCAGTGAAATCAGTGCGAAATTGTCATTGCTTGGGGACATGGTGCTCCTCTCCGGCGCGCGGACAGAATCCTTGCGTCGTTTCAAATGGGGTTGTGTCGAGGGTTTGGTGACCGGCGCGCCATGGCCGGGTTGAGGTTGCTTGACGCCTAAAGGCGCCGGTCTACACGGAAGACCTATTGCCGGCAGCTTGAGCTGCAATTTCCTCCGGATTCTCCGGTCTCGCGGGCACCACCCCGCGGCAAGACGCATCCACCACAAATGCGCTGTATGAATCATATATTATTCTTTTACATTTTTCCCAACGGAATTATTTGCTTAGCGGCAAAATAATTTGCTTGACGTATTTGTAAAACAACTAGGATTTCGTGAGATATAGTTCCCAGTCACCCAACAGCGCCCGCCGTTTATCGATTGCGTCAGAGCGACGGTAAGCCTGTTCTGTCGCATCGCCTTCGATGTGTGCGAGCGCACCTTCGATGACCTCGCGAGCGTGATCGGTGCAGTCCCCGGCCCAGTCACGGAACGTCGATCGCATCCCATGAAGTGTTGCCGCCTTATCTTTGGAAGCGGCCCGTAGTGCCTTCGTCATCATAGAATCGCTGATGGGCGATCCGCTTTTGGCTCCCTCGAACACCAGATCACTGGTAGCCTTCTGCTTCATTTCTTCGAGGATACCGAGGGCGCGTTGGCAAAGAGGCACCCGATGAATACGCTTCTTCTTCATTCGGGCGGCCGGGATGATCCAGAGCTTCTCCTCAAAATCGAATTCTGGCCAAAGCGCGCCGCGCACCTCGGCGGTGCGATTGGCATTCAAGATCAAGAATTCAACCGCCCGAGCCGCCTTGCCCTTGGACTTGCGAAGCTTCGCGACAGCCTGGGGCGCATCTTTGACTGCCATGGCAGCATGATGCCCGCGGGTCAGCTTCTGCCGCTTGGGCATGACCTTTTCCAGCAACCCCTTCCATCGTGCCGGATTTCCGGCAGTGCGCCATTCATGCGCAATTCCGTAATCGATGACGGCTTGAATCCGGGCGCGCAACCGTTCCGCAGTTTCTGGCCGCTCAGTCCAATGCGGCATGAGGCAATCTTTGATGTCGCCTATCACAATGTCCGCGATTGGTAGATCGTGGAGAGGCTTCGCGTAGTCGCGCAAAGTCATTACCCACTGATCGGCGTGCTTTTCATTTGTCCATTCAGATTCCTTCGCCTTCAGGAGATCGTCCATGCAGTCCTTAAAGGTCTTCGGCTTCGCCGCCAACCGATCGGCGCGAGGGTCTTCCCCTCGGGCAAGTTGCTGGCGGATTGCGTCGGCTTTCTCTCGAGCCAATGAGAGCGATACAGGCGCCGTGCCCTGCCCATACCCACCGAGTCCAAGCTCGTTTCGCTTGTCACCGCGGCGGTAGATAAAGACCCAGTTCTTGCTTCCACCTTTTTGCACGCGCAAATATAGGCCGTCGCCATCACCATAGATGCCAGGCTTGGAAAGCGTTTTGATCTTGGTTTCCGATAGCTTGTTGCGCGCCATAAAGCCCCACCCCAGTACCTACAACGGTTATCATAACCGTGGATTGTTATCCATTTGGAACATGCGGCTTTCTCGTTATTTTTCAACGGCTCACGCTAAGGAGGCGGATCGAATGGAACGTAAAAACGGCGGAACAGCGGACACCCTGTCCGCCATTTTCCCAAGGAATATAGTCCGACGATAGACCGCCATCCCTGGCGGTGCTTCACTTTAACGAGCGTACATCGGCAGGCGTCAGCGCCGTCTGGTTCGCCTCGGGCAGACGACGACTGGGCCCTCCGCCTTTCATTCAAGCCGCGGGTTAGAGGCTGAACGGATCGCGCGCTGAGCGTTTCTCGCTCGGCGCGTTGAACGGAGAGGCCTTCTTCTCCTTGGATTTGCGGCCCTCTTCGGCGAGGATCTCATCCACGGCCCGCTGGCATTTCAGGAGTTCTTCCGCCGCCGGGCCGGTGCCGCGCAGACTGAGGTTTGCGACAACGCGATCGTCAAAGGCGATCGCCAACGTCCTTTTGCGCACGAACCCCGTCAGGAATTCCGCATCGGTGACGTTCACGAAGAGGAACTTGCCGCTCTCGTCGCCGGCGGCGGTCGCCGCCGCACTCCACGGATCGCTCTTGTCGAAGCGGAACGTCAGGTCATAGTCCTTGCCGACCTCCAGCGACTTCCAGTCGTCGCTGGCGAAACTCATGTAGAGCGGTGATTCGGAGCCCTTGGGGTAGAATCCCAGACGCAATATGACCCCGCCCTCGAACATCGACGTGATGAAACACGAGCCTTCCATCGACGTGTCGGAAGCAACGGTCCAGCCGCCGACTTCCTTCCATTTGAGGATCTCGGACTCCCCAGCCATGGCCGATCCCGTGGCCATCAGACAGCTCACCAACCCGAACAGCAATCTACGCATGCAAAACCCCCGTTTGCCCGCATTTTGATAGGTCGCCGCGTGACTGTCGAGGGTGGGTGACCCGCACCCATGCAAAATTTTAGGAATATTCACCTCTCGCAGCGGAACGACGCTCACGCCAAAGATCACATGGCAAAGGGATCTTTCGACGACTTGGTTTGGCCGCCGCCAGCGAAGGGGTCATTGTTTGGCGCGTTCCCGCCAGCGCCCGCAAACGGATCGGCGGCCGCCCCCTGCCCGCCGTTTGGCATCAACGCAATCACCGCCTCCTGGCATTTGAACATCTCGCTGACGGCCTTCATCGAATCGCGCAGGCTGAGGCTCGCCACCACGCGCCCTTCGAACGCCAGCGCCAGCGTGTTCTTGCGCACGAATTCGGTGAAGAAGTCGGTGTTGGAGAAGTTGACGACCAGAGCCTTCGAGCCTGTGAGGTCCACGCCGAACGCGACAGCCGGCCACTGGCGGCCACGGTCGAGCTGCAAGGCGACGTCATACTCCCTCTGCGGCTCGATCGATTTCCAGTTGGCATTGCCGATCGAAAGAAACGCCAGGTTCGCCGATCCTCTCGGATAAAAGCCGATTCGAAGGATCATTCCGCCGTCGTAGCTCGTCGCCGCATAGCACGAGCCGCCCAAGGACGGATCGGAGCCCACCGTCCAGGCATTGACCTCTTTCCAGATATTCGAACGCCCTTTTTCAGCAGAGGCCGCTCCGGTCGCCACCAACAGACCGAGAACCGCCAACGACAATCTACGCATGCAACCACCCCATTTTTCCCGCAAAGTTATCGTTTTTTTACAACCTGTCGAGATGGTGCAACATCTTCACAACACGGATTTGTGCACGCCGGCAGCGAGGCCGCAACTTGGCGCAACCCAAGCGATTGCAGCGCGGACGGCGCGCCAGGCTGAGGCGGCTTTGCCTCTGCATGCCCCTGGCGCAAAACGGCCACAGCCTACACTCAAAGAGCTGTTGAACACATGACAGTGATCGCCAAGCTTGCTGGACTTCGGAACGAAAGCGCGGTTCACATCGCTAACCGCCCCGAAGTCCCACCCTTGCATCAAAGTGGACGATCACCGTGCTTGCCGCCCTGCTTCTCGCTTCGATAGTCGCATCGCCTAATATGCCTGACGTCAAGCTCAGCGCCGCCACGGTGGACGAACTTCAGACCGATTTCGAGAGCGCCGTGCCATGCCATCAGATCGATGGACGCAAGGTGTGGAAGGGTGCGATCGCGTTCTACATCCAGTCGTTCGTCTATGATGGCGACAGGCCGGTCGCGACCGATGCGGCGGATGCCGTACTTCCAGAAGACAACAGCGCCGAGACGGTGAAGGAATTCGAAGACGCCTGCGCCGCCACGCAGCCGGCCTAGCCTCTTTGCACAAAAACGCTCGCGATTCGTTCGAATCGCCGTGCCGTCGCGCAACGCGCTGCCCTACGGCCCTCCGTTTGGGCACGATCATCGCCCAAACCCGCTCTGCTCCCGTAAAAGTGACCAATCGACACGCACAGACGCGCCAATTGACTGAATTCACGGAATTTTAGGCACTTGCGGAACACATATGGAACAGATAGTGTCTGTTCTTGATTTGTTTCACGCCTCTGGGAGCGACGTGCCATGCTGACCCGCAAGCAACAGGAATTGCTTCTCTTCATTCACGAACGCATGAAGGAGTCGGGCGTCCCACCATCATTCGATGAAATGAAGGATGCGCTCGACCTGGCGTCGAAGTCCGGCATTCACCGTCTGATCACGGCACTCGAAGAACGCGGGTTCATTCGCCGTCTGCCGAACCGAGCCCGCGCGCTCGAGGTCATCAAGCTTCCGGAAGCCTACGCGTCAAGCCAGCAGCAGCCCCGCCGCGGCTTCTCGCCTAGCGTGATCGAGGGCAGCCTCGGCAAGGCGCCAGCGGCCGCTCCTGCCGCACCGCCGAAGCCCGCGCCCGTGGCCGACAACACATCGGTTTCCGTGCCGGTCATGGGCCGCATCGCTGCCGGTGTGCCGATCTCGGCCATCCAGAACAACACGCACGACATTACCGTTCCGCTCGACATGATCGGCAACGGCGAACACTACGCTCTCGAAGTCAAGGGCGATTCGATGATCGAAGCCGGCATCTTCGACGGCGACACCGTGATCATCCGCAATGGCAATACGGCCAATCCCGGCGATATCATCGTGGCGCTCGTGGATGATGAGGAAGCGACGCTGAAGCGCTTCCGGCGCAAGGGCGCATCGATCGCGCTCGAAGCCGCGAACCCTGCCTACGAAACAAGGATTTTTGGGCCCGATCGGGTGAAGATCCAGGGCAAGCTCGTCGGGCTGATCCGCCGCTACCACTGATTCCGAGGGAAACTTGGCATCCGACCGAGCCTCGCCACCGCTTGCGGCTGCGAGGCTCTGTTTATTGAAGGCGACCTGAAGGCACGCCTCTTACTCGTGGATGGTGTACTCGCCGAGCTCGCAGAGGTCCTGCATGTCTTCGGTCGTATCGAGGCCGGAGCCTTCTTCGAACTCGAAGCGCATGTCGTACTTGCAGACCTCCCGGCCGTCGGCGATGGTGATCTCCATGTCTTCCCCTGGGTTCAGCACCTGCCGGCCGAAAACATCGTCTTCCCACTCGTTGACGCCCACAGGCGACGTATAGAAGTTCGTCAGCACTGCGCCCGTGTTGTTCTTCAGCTTGAAAACCAGATCCTCTGCCTGCGCCTCAAATGTGGTCGCAGCGATGAGGGCCAAGGCCGTCAGGACAAGTTTCGTCTTCATATATGCCATTGCCTCCGTTTTGATGATGACGGACGCTACCGATGCGGCTGATGTCAGCGGAGTCATCGTTCCCCCTCTACCGATTTCACCGAAGCGATAAGATCCAACGGATAGCTAATGGACGTGGCTTGCGCGGGCGTGTGGCACGCCTGAGCGAACGCTTCCTGGGCGTCGCAACCCGAAGCAAGCAGAGGAAAGCAGTCGTTTCCACCCCTGCTTGAAGTATCGCTACCCGCTCCCCCGAGCGGTCGACATTGCCAAACCTTCTACCTGTGGAAAGCACCCAAACCACAAATTCGCATTGTGTTTTTCGGAAAATGCCTCTTGCGGATTTTCTGCAATCATTCTAAATCCGCGCCAACGCTCGGTTATCCGAGCTGTGAGGCCTCGTGGCGGAGTGGTGACGCAGAGGACTGCAAATCCTTGTACCCCGGTTCAATTCCGGGCGAGGCCTCCAAAAAATCTCCACGCTATTAAAGAGTGCTGCGGCAATGCCTTCCGTTGAAGGCATTGGGTTCCTGCAATTTTTGACGTCAGCACCAGGGCGTCGCGTGTCCTGTCCACGGCCGTACCAGCCCCTCGGATACGAGCACGCGCCCGATAGACTGGTCGCCGCGGGTGACCAGCCGCAGCTTTTCACCGGCCTTGGCATCCTGACGACCGCTCGCCGTTTCCAGCCTGAAGTCACCCGCATTCAACAATTCGCGCAGGCGTTGCTTGGCATAGAAGCCGCGCGAACGTTCCTTGTCGCAGCTTGCCTGGCGAATACGCGGCGCATCGACGTCTGCCACGCGGATCGTTTCGCCGTGGTACAGAAAGGTGGCGCCGTCGATCACGCAGTTGTCGTTGCGAATCCCGCAGAAATAAAACTGATCCGTGCGAACGGGTGCCGTCTTCACTTCCTCATTGGGCCGCACCACGGGTGTCGGCGCGTTGGCGCCGACGTCGACGGACGGCACCGGAGCGGCAAGGGCAACTCTTGTCACCGGATTCGGCTTCTGCTTCTCCGTCTGCTGCGCGGGGCGCTCGTCCGCTTTCTGCGCGACACGAATGGGCTTCGGCTTCGACTCGTGTCGGGACGTGAACGCGGCCACGTCCGATACCACCGGCCAATGTTTCAGTTCGGCGCGATGATCGTAAGCGACCACGCCGCCGACAGTGAGTGCGGCGGCCAGATACCACGGCGCCATACCGCCTTGTTTGCTCCTGCTCCGACCGGAATTCCGGCTTCGACGTTTCGTAGTGGCTTTGGCCATGCGTCCCCATCCTGATTCGCGACCGCATTATGCGTTTGATGGGTTGCCGAAAAGTTTTCGGTGGCCTCCCTCAACAAAGGGTTCAGCCGCTTCGCTGGGAATCAATTGGCAGAGAATCGAAGCCGAGGCATCCGGGACGGTTGACCGCAACAGCTCCGGTTCACGAGCCGTTCGAAGAATTGGCTCGTCCGCGCCAGCGCGCCCACCAGACAGCCAGGCGACGCCGGCGACGGCGGACGGATGGGATATCGTGCGAAAGCACGATGAGGCCCAGCGGTATCATCCAGAAGCCGAGCACCGGCAGAAAGCCGAGAAAACCAAAGAAGATCAGGAGCGAGCCCAACAGGATACGCAGCAGTGGCGATTCCGGCAGCGTGATGCGCCACTTCCCGAGCACGATCTGACGCGTCTGCGGATGAATCCCGAAATGCGTCTGCTTCCTGTTTTTATTCATCATTCCCTATCCGGCATCTTTTCCCACAATTGGGGACTTCTCCACAGCCTCGCAACCGAACTTGTCATTTTTTTTGAAAAAACCGCTTGGCAAATCGGAAAAGCATGCGTATTAGCAGCCTCACTTCTGAAGCGCACAGCGAAACAGCGGCGCGGATGATCCCTGGTAGCTCAGCGGTAGAGCATTCGACTGTTAATCGACAGGTCGCCGGTTCGAATCCGGCCCGGGGAGCCAGTTTCGAAAAGAGCCATTTGCAGAAAATGCGAATGGCTCTTTTTCATTTTGCACCTAAGTTCCCCCGGTGATCAATCCCAGTCCTAGACGGCACCTATGACAAACGCGGCGCCCATCATCGTCTGGTTCCGCAAGGACCTGCGCCTTGGCGACAACAGGGCCCTTGCGGCTGCGGCCAATGAGGCTGCCGTCATTCCGCTCTATATCCGGGAGCCGAACGAAAGCGGCAACGGTCCGCTGGGCACGGCGCAGCAATGGTGGCTGCACCATTCGCTGGAAGCGTTAGGGGCTCGACTGGGCCGGATCGGCTCGCGACTCATTCTCCGCTCCGGCGACCCACTGGACGTCCTCAGCGAAGTGTCGCGCCTATCGGGAGCGAAGCGTGTCCATTGGAATCGCCGCTACGACCCGTGTGGCATCGCCACCGATACGGCCCGGAAGAAAGCACTCGCAGCTCAGGGCATCGCGGCCGAGAGCTTTGCCGGGCAATTGCTGCACGAGCCCATGCGCTTGTTGACGACGACCGGTGGGCCCTATCGCGTGTTCACGCCTTTCTGGCGCGCGCTCGAAGCGAAGGTTGAGCCGGCTCCACCGATCGACGAGCCGCAAAAGATCGCGACGCCGGAAAGCTGGCCCCCTTCAGAACAGCTTGACGCGTGGTCGCTTCTGCCAACGAAACCGAACTGGGCAGCGACGTTCAGCGAAATATGGGCGCCGGGGGAAAAAGGCGCGACCACTCGCCTCGACGAATTTATCGACGAAAAGCTTGCAGACTACAAAGTGCGCCGGGACCGTCCAGAGGCTGACGGCACATCCCTGCTCTCTCCTCACCTCGCCTTCGGAGAAATCTCGCCGGCGCAGGTCTGGCACGCGACGCAGGGAATCGAGACCGATGGCGGTGAAGGTGTTGCCACCTTTCGCAAGGAGATCGCCTGGCGCGAATTCTCCTACCATCTGTTGTTTCACTATCCCGAACTCCCGCGTCGCAATCTCGATCGCCGGTTCGATCGTTTCCGCTGGCTGGACCATGACGGCGATTTTTCCCGCTGGACCAAGGGCTTGACCGGTTTCCCGATCGTCGACGCCGGCATGCGACAGCTCTGGCGGCATGGCTACATGCACAATCGCGTGCGCATGATCGCCGCCTCGTTCCTCATCAAGGACCTGCTGATCGACTGGCGGAAAGGCGAGCAATGGTTTCGCGACACCCTCGTGGATGCGGATCCGGCCAACAACGCCGCAAGCTGGCAATGGGTCGCGGGGTCGGGCGCGGATGCGGCGCCGTTCTTCCGGATCTTCAATCCTGTTCTCCAGGGCGAAAAGTTCGACCCGGATGGAGCCTATGTGAAGCGATTCGTCCCGGAACTTGGTCGGCTGGAGCCACGCTACATCCATCGCCCCTTTGCGGCTCCGGCTGCCGTGCTTTCGGGCGCCGGCATCGAGCTTGGCGCAACCTATCCAAAGCCGATCGTCGACCACGCCCTTGCGCGGGATCGGGCGCTTGCAGCGTTCCGCGAGATCACAAGCCCGCCGAGAGAACCGTAACGGATACAGGCCCCCGGTAGAAATCCATGGTTGGCGTCTCGGGCGATTGCCGCTAGGCTCACCTTACGGATGCAACAGCTGAGGGGGTGGTGTATGCGTGAGCTGGAAGCAAGTCTCGCCGCGTTCAACGGCGCACAGGAGCTTTCCGCCGAGAATCTCTCGATGGTCCTGCGGGATTTCCCATTGAAGGCACGAATGGTGCTCAGCGCGCTCGTGCATCTTCAGGCCGGGACATTGATGCTCACGGTGCCGGATGGCCGCAAACTGGTAATCAGGGGCAAGAGAGCGGGCCCAAGCGCGATCCTCACCTTGAACAACTGGAACCTGCCGCAACGCGCTATGTCAGGCGGCACAATCGGGGCGGCCGAAAGCTATATCGACGGCGACTGGGACAGTCCCGATGTCGGCGCTTTTCTCGAGCTCTTCCTCGTCAATGCCGAGATCGGCAAGCACTTCCCGAACCGGGCGCGTGGCCTGCTTCACCTCGTCGAAAAAATCCTGCATTGGCGCAACGCGAATACGAAAATCGGCGCACGCCGCAACATCTCCGCTCACTACGACCTCGGCAACGCCTTCTACAGCGAATGGCTGGATCCGAGCATGACCTATTCGTCCGCACTCTACGCCACCGGCGCCAACGACCTTCGCTCCGCGCAGGCGGCCAAGTATCGCGCACTGGCGGAAGCCACCAACCTGCGCGCCGGCGACCACGTGCTGGAGATCGGCTGCGGTTGGGGAGGCTTTGCGGAATTTGCGGCGAGTGAGATCGGCTGCAAGGTGACCGGGTTGACAATCAGCCGAGAGCAACTGGCCTTCGCCCGCGAACGCATCCACCGGGCCGGCCTTGCGGACCGCGTCGAACTGAAATTCCAGGACTATCGCGAGGAAAAAGGCACCTATGACCGCATCGTCTCGATCGAAATGTTCGAGGCGGTCGGCGAAAAGTTCTGGGCGACCTATTTCTCGCAGCTCAAGCGGTGCCTGAAGCCCGGTGGCAAGGCCGGCCTGCAGATCATCACCATTAAGCCCGAAGCCTATGAGGAGTACCGCTCCAATCCAGACTTCATCCAGAAATACGTTTTCCCGGGTGGAATGCTGCCGACGCGCGAACATCTCATCGACCTTGGCCGCCATGTCGGCCTGCGCATGATCAACGATTTCGGCTTCGGCATCGATTACGCCCGGACACTCGGCGAATGGCGCGAGCGCTTCTGGTCGGTCTGGAACAGGATCGAGCCGTTGGGCTTCGACTTGCGCTTCAAGCGGCTGTGGGAGTTCTATTTCTATTACTGCGAAGCCGGCTTTCGCGCCCGCAACATCGACGTCCGGCAGATCGTCTTCGAATAGGAACGCGCATGGCGCGTCTTTACCGCGTCACGCGTAGCGCTTAAGAGGCGGTCGTTCCAATTCTCTTTTGAAGGTTCCGCATGCGCCTTGCATGGTTTTTCCTCGCGCTCGCCATCGCGACCGAAGTGGTGGGGCTGACGGTGATGAAAGCCGCCTCTTCGAGCGGCTCTTATCTCGGCCATATCGTCATGTATGTCTCGATCGCGCTTTCCTACGTCTTCCTGGCCAAGGCCGTGAAGACGATCTCCGTCGGTGTCGCCTATGCGATATGGGAAGGTTCTGGCGTCGCAATCATCACGCTGGTTTCCGTCTTCGTCTTCGGCCATGTGTTGACCGGACGCGAAATGCTGGGGCTTTCGATGGCGATCGTCGGCATATTGCTCGTCAATGCCGGCGAGCGCCACGACGAGGACGAAGCCGCGGTGGAAGGTGCAGCCAATGAGCGCGCCTAGCATCTACTTCGCCTTGGCCGTGATGGCAGGCATCCTCGATGTCGCCGCCAACCTCGCCTCGACGAAATCGGAAGGGTTTGCCCGCCGCGGCTGGGGCGCCCTCTCCATCCTGCTGGTGCTTGCCGCCTTCGCGCTGCTTGCCGAGGCGATCAAGGGCATGGAACTCGCTATCGCCTATGCCGTGCTTGGCGCGACCGGGATCTTCGGAACGGCCATCTGCGGACGGCTGCTCTTCGGACAGAAACTGAAGCCGATCGGCTGGGTCGGGCTTGGCCTCATCTTCGGCGCCGTGCTGGTGCTTCACACGGCCTGACGCCGACGCTCGCCGGAGCCGGCGTGTTTCTTCGCTTCTCTTGCCTCGGTCACGACACCCGTCAGCCGCCTGATAAGAGCGAAATAGAGGCTATAGGGCAGCAGACGCATGAGCTTCACCGCATAGGTGAAATGCCGCGGAAAGGTGATTTCGAAGCGTCGGGACTTCAAACCCGCGATGATGCGATCCGCCGCCTGTTCGGAGGTGACGAGAGCCGGGCGCGGAAAGCGGATTCGTGCGGTGCCGGGCGTATCGACAAAGCCGGGGCAGATGATCTGCAGGCGGATGCCGATCCGATCGAGATCAAACTTGAGGCTTTCGGCCATATTGATCAGCGCAGCCTTGGAGGCACCGTAGGCGGCGCTGGTGGGCAATCCGCCATAGCCGGCGACGGAAGACACAATGGCGATGTGGCCGAAGCCCTGCGCCTTCATATGCGCGACGGCCGGCAGCAGGCAGTTGACCACCCCATTGAGATTGACTGCGAAACTCTTCTCGAAGGCTTCGCGATGGAGATCATCGCCTCGCACCGGGACGGCCACTCCGGCATTGAGGATCACCAATGATAGGTGGCCATGATCGTACTCGATCGCAGCCAACACGCGCTCCATGTCCTTTGGGTCGGTGACGTCGCCGTCGAGAACCGTGATCCTTCCGTCACCCGCCGCCTCATGCTGCAGGTCCACCAGCTTCTCGTGACTTCTGGCGGTGACGACCACCGAATAGCCTTCGCGCACCAACTTGAGCGCCAGCGCCCGCCCGATACCCGCGCTCGCGCCGGTAACCCAAGCCAGTTTATGTTCGGATTTCGCAGACTGAATACTCATCACTCACTCCTCGGCACGCGCCGGGAAACACGCACGCATCTCCTTGTGGGCGAAAAAGACTTGCCCGGCCCTTCATCGCGGCAACGCTCCTTGCCGCTGAGCCCCACATGCCTTGGAGACGATTTTTGTTCGGGACAGAGCGGCGGCGAAACGCTATTTCTTGCCTGAAGTGCAGGCTGAGCCGAAAACACGCCAACATTTCGGCGGTCCGGGATCGTTGTTGATTTTCGTCAGCCGCCGTTCGTATTTCCCTGGTACGTGTCGCCCTGCCCCGGCGCCTGTCCTCAAACACGAGGTTCTGAAAATGGCCATCCTACCGTCCGTCCTCGAAGCGATCGGCAACACACCCTTGATTCGGCTGAAGGCCGTGTCGGAGGCCACGGGCTGCGACATCCTCGGCAAGGCCGAGTTCCTCAATCCGGGGCAATCGGTGAAAGACCGCGCCGCACTCTGGATCATCCGGCAAGCGGAACGGAGCGGACAGTTGCGCCCGGGCGGGGTCATCGTCGAAGGCACGGCCGGCAACACCGGCATCGGGCTGGCGCTGGTCGGCCAGGCACTTGGCTATCGCACCGTCATCGTCATTCCGGAAACCCAGAGCCAGGAAAAGAAGGACGCCTTGCGGCTGCTTGGCGCCGAGCTCGTCGAAGTGCCGGCCGTTCCCTACAAGAACCCCAACAACTACGTGAAGATCTCCGGCCGGCTCGCCGAGCAACTGGCGAAGACCGAGCCGAACGGCGCCATCTGGGCCAACCAGTTCGACAACGTCGCCAACCGTGACGCGCATGTGGAAACCACGGCGCCGGAGATCTGGCGCGACACGGACGGCAAGGTCGATGGCTTCATCTGCGCCGTCGGCTCCGGCGGCACGCTCGCCGGCGTTGCACAGGGGCTGAAGGCGAAGAACCCGGCGATCAAGATCGGCCTTGCGGATCCGCAAGGGGCGGCACTCTACAACTTCTATACCAACGGCGAACTGAAGTCCGAGGGCAGCTCGATCACCGAGGGCATCGGCCAGGGCCGCATCACCGCCAATCTCGAGGGCTTCACGCCGGATTTCTCCTACCAGATTCCCGATTCGGAAGCGGTCCCCTATGTCTTCGACCTGATCGAGCGCGAAGGCATTTGCGTCGGCGGTTCGACGGGCATCAACATCGCCGGTGCCGTTCGTCTCGCCAGGGAGCTCGGCCCGGGACATACGATCGTGACGATCCTCTGCGACTATGGTAACCGCTATCAGTCGAAGCTCTTCAATCCGGACTTCCTGGCCTCCAAGGGGCTGCCGGTGCCGACCTGGTTGAAGACGTCTTCCCACATTGCGGTGCCATACGAATCAGTTGGATAGGAATGCGATGACCAGGACCGTGACCGCCCTTTTCCGAGACGATTTCTACCTCTCGACCTGCGAAGCAAGCGTCACCGGAATTCTGGAAGATGGCGGGATCGAACTGGATCAAACCTGCTTCTACGCAACCTCCGGCGGCCAGCCCGGCGACACCGGCTTTCTGGAGCGGGCCGATGGCAGCCAGATCGACATCGCGGTCGCCCGTCACGGCGAAACCAAGGACATCATCGTCCATGTGCCGGCCGAAGGGCAGCCGGCACCCGCCGTTGGCGAGAAACTCGTTCTGCATATCGACTGGCCCCGCCGCTATCGCTTGATGCGCATGCACACCGCCTGCCATCTGCTCTCGGTCGTCTGCCCCTTCCCGATTACCGGAGCCTCGGTCGGCGAAGACGAGAGCCGTGTCGATTTCGACATGAGCGAGACGATCGACAGGGACGACGTCACCACGGCGCTGATGAAGCTCGTCGAAGAAAACCATCCTGTCTACGTCCAGTGGATCACCGACGAGGAACTCGTCGCCAATCCCGGCATCGTCAAATCGAAGAATGTGCGCCCGCCTGTTGGCCTTGGGCGCGTCAGCCTCGTTTGCATCGGCGAAAACTCGGCGATCGACAGCCAGCCCTGTGGCGGTACCCATGTGTCGGAAACGCAGGAAGTGGGTGCCGTCCACATCGCCAAGATCGAGAAAAAGGGTAAGGAGAACCGTCGGTTCCGTATCCGCTTCGGCATGCCCGAAGATCGCGCATCAGTTTGAGTAGGGAGTTGCGACTGTGACCAACAACAAAAGCGCCTTTGTCGTATCGGCCGATTGGCTGCAGGAGCGCCTCGGCGATCCCTCGATCCGGATCCTCGACGCCGCCTGGTATCTGCCGGCTCAGAACCGCAACCCGAAGACGGAGTACGATGCCGGGCATATTCCCGGTGCCGTCTTCTTCGATCAGGACGTTATTGCCGACCACACGAGTGGCCTGCCCCACACCCTGCCCTCGCCTGAAGCCTTTGCCTCGGCGGTTGGTGCGCTGGGCGTCAGCGAAAAGGACACGATCGTCGTCTACGACGGTCCCGGCATCATGACCGCTCCGCGCGTGTGGTGGATGCTGCGCATCATGGGCGCCAAGAACGTCTACGTGCTCGACGGCGGCATGGACGGCTGGAACACGGAGGGGCGCCCCGTCAGCACCGAGGTACCCTCACCCAAGCCGGCGACGTTCAACGTCAATTTCACCCCGGCGGCCGTGACCTCCTTCGCGCGGATGACGGAAATCGTTGCGGATGGCTCGATCCAGATCGCCGATGCCCGCGGTGCCGGACGTTTCTATGGCGAGGAGCCGGAGCCGCGTGCCGGCATGCGCTCGGGCCATATGCCCGGCGCGCACAGCCTTCCCTCCGGTACTTTCTCGGAAAACGGAAAGTTCAAGGATCTCGCGACGCTTCGCCAAACCTTCGCCGACGCCGGCGTCGATCTTTCCAAACCTGTCGTTACGACCTGCGGCTCCGGTGTCACCGCCGCCATCATCACGCTGGCGCTGCAATCGCTCGGCCACACGGACAACACGCTCTATGACGGTTCCTGGTCGGAGTGGGGTGGTCGCGCAGACACGATGATCGTAACCGGTCGAGAGTGATATCATGCGTTCGCCGAAGCTCGCCTCCCTGACAGCACATGTAACCGAACTCGAGATGACGGCGCCGCCGAAGCAGAGCCTGCCGATGCCCGTCAATATCCAGACCGCCATCCTGCGCGTCTCCGACATTCCGCTCAGCTACTATCGCTTCTTGTACCTGCGTGTCGGCCGCCGCTGGCACTGGACCGAGCGGCTGCGGATGAACGACGAGGAACTCGCCGCCGTGCTCGGCGACAAGCGCACGAGTGTCACGGTGCTCTATGTGAACGGCGCGCCGGCCGGTTTCTTCGAGCTGCACCAGGACGAGGACGACGTCGTCGTGCTCGTCCATTTCGGACTGATGGAACATGCGCTCGGGCTTGGCCTCGGCAAGTGGTTCCTGCTCCAGACGCTGTTTGCCGCCTGGGCGCTGAACCCGAGCAAGCTGACGGTAACGACCAACAATCTGGATCACCCCCGCGCACTGCAGCTTTACCAGCAATTCGGCTTCTCGCCGGTCGCCACCCGTGAGACCACGGTCGAACCTTTGACCGACGATGAACTGCTGACCCTGGCGAAAAATCTCTGACACATTTCGCCCGGCAAGTTCCGGGTGTCGAATGGATCGCGACCGGTGCAATCTCCTGATCGAACAATCAAACCGATCAAGGAGATGCGCCATGACGTTGCGCTACATTCCGATGTCCGACGACGAAGCGCGGCGGATCCGCGAGGGCGGGCCGGATGCCTATGGTAACCGGCCGGAGCGAGAGATATCCGATGGTGATGGCGTGCCCTGTCGGTACTGCCTGCGCAATGTCGCAGCCGGCGAGCCCTATCTGATCTTCGCCCTGCGGCCGTTTTCGTCGTTGCAGCCCTATGCGGAGACCGGCCCTGTGTTCATGCACGCCGAGGAATGTCCGGCGCATGACGGCGATACGCTTCCGCCGATCTTGGCTTCGAGTGTCAGTTATCTGCTGCGCGGTTATGGCGAGAACGAACGGATCGTCTACGGGACCGGCGGTGTCGTTCCGGCGGAGCAGTTACAGGCGCGAGCGGAAGAACTGCTGGCCCGACCGGACGTTTCCTCCGTGCATGTGCGTTCGGCCAAGAACAATTGTTACCAGTGCCGGATCGAGCTGACCTGACCACCAAATTCGGCCCGGCATTGATGCCGGGCCGAAAGCATCGTTCCGTCAGGCGACGCTCAGCACCGCCTCGGGCGCAAAGGCATCATAACCGAGCGCTTCGGCCACCGGCGCGTTGGTGACGCGTCCGCGATGAACGTTGAGGCCGGCACGCAGATGCCGATCCTCGGCAATCGCCTTCAGGCCCTTATCCGCGAGCTGCAGGCCGTAGTGCAGCGTGGCGTTGTTGAGCGCATGCGCAGAGGTCACCGGCACGGCGCCCGGCATGTTCGCCACGCAATAATGCACGATGCCATCGACCTCGTAGGTCGGGTCGGAATGCGTCGTCGCGTGGGACGTCTCGAAGCAGCCGCCCTGGTCGATCGCGACGTCAACGATGACGGCCCCCTTCTTCATGCCGGTCAGCATTTCGCGGGTCACGAGCTTCGGCGCCGCAGCACCCGGAATGAGCACTGCCCCGATTACCAGATCGGCGGAGAAGACTTCCTCTTCCAGTGCGTCGATGGTCGAGTAGCGTGTGTGCACGCGGCCGGCGAAGAGATCGTCGAGTTGGCGCAGGCGCGGGATCGAGCGATCGATAATGGAGACGTCGGCGCCAAGCCCGGCCGCCATGCGCGCCGCATGCAGGCCGACGACGCCGCCGCCGATGACGGCCACCTTCGCCGGCAGTACACCCGGCACGCCGCCGAGCAGGATACCGCGGCCGCCATTGGCCTTCTGCAGCGACGTGGCGCCCGCCTGGATGGCCAGGCGTCCGGCAACCTCGGACATCGGCGCAAGCAGCGGCAGGCCGCCGCGATCGTCGGTGACGGTTTCATAGGCGATCGCCGTGACGCCGGAATTGAGCAGACCCTTGGTCTGTTCCGGATCGGGCGCAAGATGCAGGTAGGTGTAGAGAATCTGGCCTTCGCGGAGCTGCACCCATTCGGAGGGCTGCGGCTCCTTGACCTTGACGATCATGTCCGACTTTTCGAACACTTCCTTTGCCGTCGCGACAATCTTCGCGCCAGCGGCACGGTAAGCATCGTCATCCGCGCCGATCCCTGCCCCGGCCTTGGTTTCCACGATCACCTCGTGGCCATGGGCAACGTATTCACGCACCGAGCCGGGCGTCAGGCCGACTCTATATTCATGGTTTTTGATTTCCTTCGGGCAACCGACACGCATCCTCGCGTTCCTCTCCTGTTATGGGCTTTTCGCCACTTTTGACGAGGCATTCAGCAAAACACGCCGTGAATCGAATGTCCTTGCAAAGACGAAACCCGGGGCGCATTGATTTCGAAGAATATTGCGTGAAGTGACGCATGATTGGGGGAAAACACGAATGAGCGAACTCGATGCCATCGATCATGCGATTCTGCGCATTCTCCAGCAGAACGGCCGCATCTCGAATGCCGACCTCGCGGCGAAGGTCGGGCTCTCTCCGTCCGCCTGTTCGCGACGAGTCGATATCCTGGAAAAATCAGGAACGATCGCCGGCTATCATGCCCGCATCGCCCATAAGGCGCTCGACTACCAGATCATGGTGATCGTCCATATTTCGCTGTCGGGCCAGTTCGCCAAGACACTCGCCGAGTTCGAAGCGGCGGTGAAGCTCTGTCCGAACGTGCTCGTCTGCTACCTGATGTCAGGTGAGTACGACTACATCCTGAGGGTCGCGGCCAAGGACCTTCAGGACTACGAGCGCATCCACCGCGACTGGCTCTCGGCGCTGCCCCATGTGGTCAAGATCAATTCCAGCTTCTCGCTGCGGGAAGTGATCGACCGGCCGAATGTCGGCATTTGAAGGAATGAATGCAGCCTAACGGCCGACGACGCAGTCGCGACCCCGTCCCTTGGCGGCGTAGAGCCGAAGATCTGCCTCCGACAACAGGCTCTCGATCGCCGCCCCGTCGTCCGGCGCCGACGATAGACCGATGCTTGCGGTCACCGACCGTCCGTCCGGGGTCGAGACGCGATCCGACACGGCAACGCGAATCTCGTCCGCGCGCCGCAAAGCATCGCCATGAGCCATTGCCGGGCAAAGGATCACGAACTCCTCGCCACCATATCGAAACAGTCGGTCGACCGGACGCAACTTCGACTTCACCGTCTCGACCAGCCGCTGCAGGACGCGGTCGCCCTCCTGGTGGCCGAAGCGGTCGTTGACGCCCTTGAAATGGTCGACGTCGATGATCATCAAGGTGACGGCCGCATTGTCGGCGCTCGCCGCGCGCAGCATTGCCGGCGCTTCGATCTCGAACCGGCTGCGATCGAGCGAACCCGTCAGCGTATCCTGACCGGACCGTGACAGCAGGTCCTCGTAGCGTTCGCGGAACGTCAATGCATTGAAGATATCGCCAAGCGGCCGGTCCGACATCGCCAGGAACGGATGGCGCGAGGCATTGAGATAAAGTCCGATCGCGATCGCATAGAAGGGTGCTGCCAGCATCTTCGCCATCCAACCACCCCAGAAGACCTCGAAGGGTGCACCGTTCCACCAGCGAAGTGCCGCGTAGAAGGCAGCCTGATCGAATGTCAGCACGACGACGCCGCAGATGAGAAATCGGAGCGTCACGAAGCGCCGCAACCACCGGCCCAGTCGCTCGTAAAGCAGAATGATCATCAACGAATCGAAATAGAGGATCGTCGTGCCCCAGACCATCAGCCACCCCATCTCGTCGATGAAGGCGAGGTCGGCGGACCGCTCCGCCACGATCGCTACGGTGTCGTGCTGGCGCAGCAGAAGGCTGAGCGCGACCGTCAGGAAATTACCGGCGAGCAAGCCGTAGATCGGCTGGCGAACGGTTGCCGCGTCTTCCTTCACATAGAGCAGCAGGATCATCATCAACTTGCCGGAGAAAAGCACAGCAGAGCCTGGCGAGATCACGCCGAACGGCAATTGCACATAGAAGACTGCGGCGAGATAGGTCTCGATGAAGTGCATGACGCCGAGTGCGGCGACGAAGACGCCAAGCCCCAAACGGGCGCGAAGATGCAGCAGCCCGATCATCGCCGTAACGTAGACCAGCGCCTCGCCGACGAAGAGAAGAAGGTTGGCGTTTGGCATGTGCTTGAAAAAGTTCCGTTTCCCGAAGCACGGTTAAACAGGAAGTTTGAAGAAAACTTTAGCGGAACCCGCGGCTGTCAGCCGCCGGAATGCGAAAATCTGCCGCTTTCGGAAATGTCGCCTTTCCGGCATAGTCGCCGCCAACCCACCGTGGTTCGCGCATCTGCGAACAAAACTCCGGATTGCACTCGTCTCGGAAAAACCGGGATCCTTGATAAATGGAGGACCGCATGCCATCGATGACATCCCCGCTCCACCTTACGCGCCGTTCGCTTCTCGCGGGGGCCGCGGCTTCTTCGGCGCTTGTCATGCTGCACCCCTTCTCTGCCCGCGCCGCGGGCAACCAGGCGCATCTCAGAATCATGGAAACGACGGACCTGCACGTTCACGTCTTTCCCTACGACTATTACGGCGACAAGCCCAACGATACGGTCGGCCTTGCGCGCACCGCCTCGATCATCGACGCCATTCGCGCCGAAGCGACAAACTCCATCCTGGTCGACAATGGCGACTTCCTCCAGGGCAACCCGATGGGCGACTACATTGCCTATCAGCGCGGCATGAAGGACGGCGATATCCACCCTGTCATCGCCGCCATGAACGTGCTCGGCTATGATTGCGGCACGCTTGGCAACCACGAATTCAACTATGGCCTGGACTTCATGTTCAAGGTCCTGAACGGCGCGAACTTCCCGCTCGTCTGCGCCAACCTGACGAAGGGTACGCTTGCCGCCAACGGGCGTCAGGACGAACTGTTTCTCAAGCCCTACGTCATTCTCGACCGCAAAGTGAAAGACGGCTCCGGCGCGGAACATCAGGTCCGCATCGGCCTCATCGGCTTCGTTCCACCACAGATCATGACCTGGGATGCCAAGAACCTCGAAGGCAAGGCCAATGCCCGCGACATCGTCAAGGCCGCCGAAGCCTGGGTGCCACAGATGCGCGAGGAAGGTGCTGATATCGTCGTCGCTCTCTCGCATTCGGGCATCGGCCAGCAGGGCTATGCCGAGAACCTGGAGAACGCTTCGGTGCCGCTTGCGGCGGTCGCAGGCATCGATGCGATCGTGACCGGCCATAGCCACCTGGATTTCCCCGGGCCGAAGTTCGACGGCATCGCGGGGGTCGATAACACGAAGGGCCTGATCTCCGGCAAGCCCGGCGTCATGGGTGGCTTCTGGGGCTCGCATCTCGGCCTGATCGACCTGCTGATCGAACGGGAGGGTGGCGCCTGGCGTGTCGTCAGTTCAACCAGCGAGGCGCGGCCGATCTACCGTCGCGAAGAGAAGAAGGTGATCGCCGAGGTCGCCGACAAGCCGGAGGTCCTGGCCGCCGCGAAGAAGGACCACGAGGCAACGCTCGCCTATGTGCGCACGCCTGTCGGCAAGACCAGTGCGCCGCTCTATTCCTACTTCGCCCTGGTCGCCGACGACCCGTCCGTGCAGATCGTCAGCCAGGCGCAGACCTGGTACATCAAGGACATGCTGAAGGCGACCGAGTATCGCGACCTGCCGGTACTTTCGGCCGCCGCCCCCTTCAAGGCCGGCGGCCGCGGTGGCGCGGACTACTACACCGACGTCCCCGCCGGCGACATCGCGATCAAGAACGTCGCCGACCTCTATCTCTATCCGAATACGGTGCAGGCCGTCGTCATAACCGGCGACCAGGTGCGCAACTGGCTGGAAATGTCAGCCGGCATCTTCAACGAAGTCAAACCAGGCGCCTCGGACGCGCCGCTAATCAGCGGCGGTTTCCCGTCCTACAATTTCGACGTCATCGACGGCGTCACCTATCAGATCGACCTTTCCGTGCCGCCGAAGTTCGACAAGGACGGCAACACGATCAATGCATCGTCGAACCGTATCAAGAACCTGCAGTTCAACGGGCAACCAATTGATGCAGCGCAGAAATTCGTGGTCGCGACCAACAACTACCGGGCGGGGGGCGGCGGCAATTTCCCCGACATCGCCGCCGACAAAGTGGTATTCGTCGCCCCCGACACCAACCGCGACGTCGTGGTGCGCTACATCATCGATCAGGGCACGATCAATCCATCTGCCGACGCCAACTGGACCTTCGTGCCGCTCGCCAATACGACCGTCACCTTCGACAGTGGCCCGAAGGCCCGGCAGTTCCTGGCGCAAGTGAAGGGTGTGACCATCGAGGATGCCGGTGACGCCGCCGAAGGCTTTGCCCGCTTCCGGATCAAGCTCTGAGCTTCAGGCGAACCAGGGTCGGGCCGCCCGTCTCGAGGCGGCCCATCATTTTGAGCGGACGATGAAGATCTAGCTGGTCCGGCGATCCATACACAGGCCGATGAAAATTAGCGCGAGACATTAAGAATGTGCGCTAACTACCTGAGAAAACTTCATACGCCGCACGGCGGCGACTGATCAAACCTGACGCGACTGGGCGTCGTCGGAAAACAGCGACGGGCCGGTCTGGTCGATGATCTGGCGTCCCTTGCGCAGAGCGGCATCGATCGCGTCCTGCTCCGAGGTGAAGAGATCGGCGCGGATGAAGCTGCGGGTCTTGGTGCCGCCATCCGCCGAGGCCTTCTCGATGCTGCCAGCCAGACGAAACTGCGAGCCTTCGCGCATCGGCGTCGCGCGGATGGTGCATTCGGCATAGGCCTCAGTCTTTCCAGGCGCAGCCTGCGTCTGGTTTTCAGAGGAGCCCGAACGGCCGAACAATTTCGAGAAAAACGATGCCATGCCCAAGACTTAGACGCCGCGGCCGACACTGTCAAAGCCTAAGTGCCGATAATCAACCGCAGCTCCCTGATGCCGATTAAATGATGAGATTGGAGAGGATTTCGTTCTCGGTGATGTCCTGGTAGCGAAGCCCCGCGGCGTCGAAGCGAGCCTTCAACACCGGGAAGTTCTCGGCGTGTTTGGTCTCGATGCCGATCAGAATGGAGCCGAAGTTGCGCGCCGATTTCTTCAGGTATTCGAAGCGCGAGATGTCGTCCTCGTCGCCGAGCAGATTGAGGAAGTCGCGAAGCGCGCCGGGCCGTTGCGCCATGCGCAGAATGAAGTACTTCTTGAGCCCGGCATGGCGCATCGCGCGCTCCTTGACATCGGGCAGGCGATCGAAATCGAAATTACCCCCGGAAACGACGGCAACCACCGTCTTGCCCGCCAGTTTCTCGGGGCCGAGTACTTCCAGGGCCGCAACCGAAAGGGCGCCTGCCGGTTCCAGCACCACACCTTCGACATTCAGCATCTCGACGATCGTCAGGCAGATCGCATTCTCGGCCAAAAGCATCACCTGATCGGCGGAAAAGCGACGGAGCGCTGCAAAATTGAGATCGCCGATCCGTCCGACTGCGGCACCGTCGACGAAGTTGTCGACCTGGTCGAGGGTCACGACGCTGCCGGTTTCGAGGCTCTCGCGCAGGCTGGGTGCACCGGCGGGTTCGCAAAAGATGAAATGATCCGCTGCAACCACGTCCTTGAGATATCCCGTCACGCCGGCAGCAAGGCCGCCGCCGCCAACGGGCAGGACAACGAGATCGGGCGTGACACCGTCAGGCAGCTGCCAGGAAATTTCGGCGGCAACGCTTGCCTGGCCTTCGATGATATCGGCATGATCGAAGGGCGGCACCATGACGCCGCCGATCGCTTCGACGTGATCGCGGGCCGCCTTGTAGCACTGGTCGAAGATATCGCCGACGAGGCGGATGGTGATGAATTCGCCACCGAACATGCGGGTCTTGTCGATCTTCTGCTGCGGCGTGGTCACCGGCATGAAAACGACGCCCGGCACGCCGAAATGACGGCAGACAAAGGCAAAACCCTGGGCGTGGTTACCGGCCGAGGCGCAGACGAAGGTCTTGCCGGATGCGTCGGCGCCCAGCGCCTTGCGGAAGAAGTTGAAGGCGCCGCGGATCTTGTAGGAACGGACGGGCGACAGGTCTTCGCGCTTGAGGTAGATGTTGGCGCCGTAGCGCGCGCTCAAGTGCTCGTTGAGCTGCAGCGGCGTCGGCGGGAAGATCTCCCGCAAGGCTTCGGTTGCGGCTTCAACATCCTGCTTCATCGCGTGCGGTCTTCCGTTGAGTTGGCTAGAGCATCCCGCTCTCAAGTGGAATCACTTGAGGCGGACAGATGCTCTAGAATCAAAATGCTAGAGCGTCCTTAGTGCGTTCATCTGAACGCACGGCGCTCTAGTGGCTGTGGCTATTGCATATTGCAACGCCCGAAGCCATCGCTTTGACTCGAATCGGACCGCCGTGAACAATGCAACCGCATCCCCTTCGGCCGGGACGTCCGCAACGCTTTCCGGGAAATTGAACGCTTGAACGCAACTCTGATCCGGCATGCTATGCACATCGCGGCAATCCTCGGCATCTATCTCGCATGCGCGATGCTGGTGCCGGCGATGGTCGATCTCTACTACGGCCATCCCGATTGGCAGATCTTCGTCGCTTCGGCCTTCATGGTCGGCGGGTTTTCGCTTGCGACCTTCATGGCGACCCGCATGGGGCCGCCGCCCTTCTCCAAGAAGTTCGGCTTCGTCCTCGTCAACCTGCTGTGGGCCGTGTTTTCGGTGGTTGGCGCGATCCCGCTCTGGCTGTCGTCGCTCGATCTTGATTTTGCCCAGGCGCTGTTTGAGTCCGTATCGGCAATCACCACGACCGGCGGCACCGTCATCGTCGGGCTCGACGACGCGCCGCCCGGCCTGCTCGTCTGGCGCTCGCTGCTCTGCTGGCTCGGCGGCATCGGCATCGTCGTGCTCGGCCTCTTCATCATCCCCTATCTCAGGGTCGGCGGCATGTCCTTCTTCAAGATGGAATCCTCCGATACCAGCGACAAGCCGTTTGCACGCCTCGCCAGCTTCAGCCGCGCGTTCCTGATCGTCTATATCGTCATCACGCTCCTCTGCACCATCGGCTACTTCCTGACCGGTATGAACCGCTTCGACGCCATCAACCACGCGATGTCGACGGTGGCGACCGGCGGCTTTTCCACCCATGATGCATCCTTCGCCTATTTCGGCAGTATTCCACTGCTCTGGACGGCGACCTTCTTCATGGCGCTTTGCAGCCTGCCGTTCTCGATCCTGATCGTGCTGGTGGCGCGCGGCCGGCTTGACGCGCTGCGCGATCCGCAGATCATCGTCTTTCTCGGCTATCTCTCTGCCTTTTCGGTCGCAGTGGCGGTCTATCACCGCCTGGCGAATGGCGTCGAATTTCACCTGGCGCTGGCGCATTCCTTCTTCAACATCACCTCGATCCTCTCGACCAGCGGCTATGCCAGCCAAGACTACAGCCTCTGGGGGCCCTTCGTCGTCATGGCCGCCTTCATCGCGACCTTCATGGGCGGTTGTTCCGGATCGACGGCAGGCGGCATCAAGGCCTATCGGTTCATCGTGCTCTTCAACGCGATCCGCTCGGGGCTCAACAAGCTCGTCTATCCCAATGCGATCTACGCCGTGCGCTATGGCAACAACACCGTCGATGCCGACACGCAGCGGGCCATCTTCCTGTTCTTCATCACCTATATCCTGCTCTGGGTCTTCGGTAGCCTCGCCATGGGTGCGCTCGGCTACGACCTGGTCACTGCGACCTCGGCAGTCATCACCTGCCTTTCGAATGTCGGCCCCGGACTTGGCCCCATCATCGGGCCGGCCGGCAACTTCTCGACGCTCGGCGATTCCGAGCTCTATCTGCTGTCGCTGATGATGCTTCTCGGCCGTCTGGAAGTGCTGACCGTGCTCGTGATCCTGACGCCGGTGTTCTGGAAGCATTGACCATTGGCCGGCCAGCCCTATCGTCTTGACTTGATGCGGCAGATGCCGAAAGTCGGTGTCATCCGGCGATGGGGGAACGTCATGGTGAAACATATGCTTCTTCTGGCGACGCTGAGCGCCGCCACGACACTATCCGGAAACTCCATCGCCCTCGCCGGTCCGCTCACCGATGCGGCGGCGCAGGCGGAGAAACTTGCCGCTTCGGGCGATGCGGCAAAGGCGCGAGACCTGCTTCTCAAGGCGATGAGCGACTTTTCGCAAACGCTGCCCTTCGCGATCGGCAAGGCGATCTTCGTCTCCAAGCAGCCGACTGGTTATGCGATGTACCAGCCGCGAGACGGCTCTGTCTTCAAGGAGGGAGAGTCGCTGATCTCCTACATCGAGCCGATCGGACTTTCCTGGAAGGATGCGGCAGAGAAGGGCAAGCTCGAGAGCCATTTCACCGTCGACTTCGATATCCTCAATCCGAAGGGTGACGTGCTCGCCGGCCAGAAGGCCTTCGGCGACTTCACCTTCACCGGTTACCTCAGGAACCAGGAAATCTACTCGACGCTGACCATCGATGTTTCCGGCGCGCCGGCCGGCGACTACGTGCTGCGTTTCCATTTCAATGACGTCAACAGCGGCAAGACCGCCAGCGTCGACCAGCCCTTCAAGATTGCCGGACCGTAAGATCATGCCCCATGCAATAACGACTGTTGGTTTCGATGCCGACGATACGCTTTGGCAGAACGAACACTTCTTTCGCCTGACCGAGGCGCGCTTCGCCGAACTTCTGACCCCCCACACCGACACCGAGCATCTGTCCGAACGGCTGCTTGCCGCGGAAAAACGCAATCTCGGTCTCTACGGTTTCGGCATCAAAGGCTTCGTTCTGTCGATGGTCGAGACCGCGGTGGACGTGACGGATGGGAAAGTCCCCTCATCCGTCATCGCCGAAATCCTGGCGGCCGGCCGCGACATGCTCGTCCATCCGGTCGAACCCCTGCCCCATGTCCAAGAAACACTCAGTGTCCTTCACGGCACCTTCCGCCTTGTCATGATCACGAAAGGCGATCTCTTCGACCAGGAGCGCAAGCTCGCTGCCTCCGGCCTTGGCGATTATTTCGACGCCGTCGAGATCGTCAGCGACAAGAATGCGAGCACCTACGAACGTCTCTTCAAGCGCCATGGCGACGGGCCGCTGAAAAGCCTGATGGTCGGCAACTCTCTGAAATCCGACATCGTTCCAGCCCTTGATGCGGGAAGCTGGGGTGTTTACGTCCCACATGCACTGACTTGGGCATTCGAGCATCACGACAAGCCGGAGAACCATCCGAGATTTCGCGAGATCGACGATCTCGGCGGATTGCCGCCGATCCTGGAACGCTTGCCGCTCTAGGCACGCGCGCGAATTGTCCTCCTGCGGCCACACCACCAAAAGGCTGCTAGCGAGGCGTCGGAGGCTATCGCGACCGCATCCGCGCTAGCGCGTCCAACGAAATCCGCGGTTGTACCCCCTATTCACCGCACCCCGAATCAGCGCGATATACCATCGCGATTTCGTCAGCGGAGAGAGACAATGGCACAAATATTCGGTGCAACAATTTCAATGCTGCTGCTCGGCACGCTGATCGGGTGGCTGCTGCGCAAGGTCTCCGCTCTCAGCGTGCTTTCGTCCCGTCTGGCGGGCTTGGTCGTCTTGGCGTTCGTGGCTCCTGCCATCTACTCATTCAATTCGGGCCGCCCCTATTTCGAAATGTTCATCCTCTGCGGCATCGCCGCGCTCATCGCAGCTGTCGTCTTCTACTTTCTGAAGCCTAAGCAACAGAGCGCCTGAGCGGCAATCCACCTTTCACCTGTCTGATGCACTTGACTGTTCCCCTTGAGTGTTTGATCTAGGGGGCAAAGCGGGCGTGGCGAAACTGGTAGACGCAAGAGACTTAAAATCTCTCGGCCTTGGCTGTGCGGGTTCGATCCCCGCCGCCCGCACCAGACATCCGGCTTTCAATGATTATTCCGCGCACGTGTAGCCGCTCGCTGAGAAGCGAGAGGTTGCTTCAGAGAGCGCGACCGCTCAGCTGTTGTAGTAGTAGCAATCGCATTCGGCCCGGTAAGCATCGTCGTGCCATACCCGGACGGCGAGCTTCGTTGCGCATCCCTGGTTTTCCAGCCTGAGGCCGAGAAGGGAGACCGCTGCCGCCTTCGAATTGGGGGCGTCCACCTCGATTGCCGATCCGACCTGGTGGACTCCCTGCCGCGGGGTCCAGGTGAAGATCTGAACGTTATAGTGCATCGAATATCCTCCGTGGGAGAGATGGTGTGCACGCAATACTCACGCTTGTGTTCGGATTGAGCCGGCCTGCCTTGAAGCGTACTAGCCGTCTTCTACGGTCGCTTCCGGCCGATCGCCGCCGTCTGTGTGCTCGAAGTGCCAGTGGCCTTCGTCATCCTGGAAACTGATATCTTCGTCGTCGCCGCCGACCTGTTGTTCGGCGGCGGCAGCCTTGGCGGCGGCTAGCGCCATTTCGCGGCTGGGAAAGGGCTCCGAATATGCTTCGGCGGCCTTATAGGCCCATCCTCCGTCATGAGGAACGATGGTGTAAGTGATCCGCGCCATACTTCCCTCCCAATCGTCCGAAAACGCTTCGGTCTTCGGCGGGCCGTTGCCGCACGGCCGTTCTTTCCTCCTCGTCAAAGGCATGTTCATGCCGAACGCCGCGGATATTACCACAGGTGCGGTGCGAATTGCCACCTTCGCGAATCACTCCGAAACGGCGTGTCGCGAATCAAAAGAGCGGCCCCTTTCGGAGCCGCCCTTGATCAAGAAATCCAATATCTTGAGCGATCAATCGGCGAGCTTCGCGGCGATCTTGGCGACATGTGCGCCCTGGAAACGAGCGGCTTCGAGTTCAACCTCGGAGGGCTGGCGCGAACCGTCGCCGCCGGTGATCGTCGAGGCGCCGTAGGGCGAGCCGCCCTTGATCTCGTCGAGGCCCATCTGGCCCTGGAAGGCATAGGGAAGACCGACGACGACCATGCCGTGGTGCATCAGGGTCGGGATGAAGCCGAGGATCGTCGACTCCTGGCCACCATGCTGCGTCGCAGAGGATGTGAAGACCGAGCCGACCTTGCCGACCAGCTTGCCCTTGGCCCACAGGCTCCCGGTCTGGTCGATGAAGTTGCGCATCTGCGAGGCAACGGTGCCGTAGCGAGTGCCTGCGCCGAAGATGATCGCGTCATACTGCGCAAGTTCTTCGACAGTGGCGATTGGCGCTGCCTGGTCCAGCTTGTAGTACGAAGCCTTGGCGACTTCTTCCGACACGAGTTCGGGAACGCGCTTCACGTCCACGTCGGCGCCGGCCGATTTCGCGCCTTCGGCCACCGCATAGGCCATCGTTTCGACGTGTCCGTATGCCGAATAATAGAGAACAAGAACCTTGGCCATAAAATGCTCCTTTGGATTCAAGCGATCCCACTTGATCACCGCTGCCGGGAAGATTTATCAAAATGGGGCCGCTTGCCAGAAGCTGTCCGGGAAACAGACTGTTCTCGCCCGTCGAACAATAAACAATCACTGTTAAATGATTGGCTTATATAAGTAGGAATTACCGATGAGCACAAAAATCGTCACTGCCGCGATGGTCGCCATCGGCGACGAACTTCTGTCGGGTCGCACCAAGGACAAGAACATCGGCCATCTCGCCGACATGATGACCATGGTGGGAATTGATCTGCGCGAAGTGCGGATCGTCGCCGATGACGAAGCCGCCATCGTCGAAGCGATCAACGCGGTACGCAGCCGCTACGATTACGTCTTCACCTCAGGCGGCATCGGCCCCACCCATGACGACATCACCGCCGATGCGGTATCACGTGCTTTCGGCGTCGAGTGCGTCTACGAGCCCGAGGCGATGTCCCTGCTCGGCGCGATGTACGAACGCCGCAGCATGGAGTTCACCGACGCGCGCAAGCGCATGGCGCGCATGCCGCTTGGCGCACGCCACATTCCGAACCCCGTCTCCACCGCGCCGGGCTTCGCGATCGGCAATGTGCACGTCATGGCCGGTGTGCCTCAGGTGTTTCAGGCCATGCTCGACGCCTTGCTGCCCGGCCTTCATGTCGGTTCGCCCCTCCTCTCGCGCACCGTGCGCTCGCCATTCGGCGAAGGCGATATCGGCAGTCCGCTGACGGAGGTGCAGAAGAACCATCCGGAGACGAGCATCGGCTCCTACCCCAAGTTCGACGGCAAGAACTTCTCGACCGATATTGTCGTGCGTGCCCGCGATCCGCAGGCGCTGGCTGCGGCCGAAGCCGATGTACAGGCGATGATCCAGGCAATCACCGAAGCACGCGCAAAAGCGTGATTGCCCCGCAGAGCACCCTTAGCGCATCGGACGCGCGGCGCTGTAGAGCCTTGCACTTTGACCGCTATTGCCGTTATTGCATGTCGGCAAATCAGGATGACGCGTTCCCGCCTGCCCGATCTGCCGGACGCTTCGTCTTTACCAACTACAGACAAGCCGGAGCCCACTGATGTCGCTGCCCGATAAAGCCTTTCCCGTCTCCTGGGACCAGTTCCACCGTGACGCGCGCGCGCTTGCGTGGCGCCTCGCCGACAACGGCCAGGAATGGCGCGCCATGGTCTGCATCACACGCGGCGGCCTGGTTCCTGCGGCGATCATCTGCCGCGAGCTCAATATCCGCATGATCGAGACCGTCTGCATCGCGTCCTACCACGACTATGACACGCAGGGTCAGATGAAGGTGCTGAAGGGCATCGCACCCGAAATCGCCGAGAACGGCGGCGAAGGCGTGCTGATCGTCGACGACCTGACCGACACCGGCAAGACCGCCGCGGAAGTGCGCGCCATGCTGCCGAAGGCGCATTTCGCCGCCGTCTACGCCAAGCCGAAGGGCCGGCCGATGGTCGATACCTTCGTTACCGAAGTGAGCCAGGACACCTGGATCTACTTCCCCTGGGACATGGGCTTCACCTATCAGGAGCCGATCGCCAAGGGCACCCGCGGCTAAGAGCAATTCCAGGAAAAGTGTGAAACGGTTTTCCGTCCGGAATTGCGTAATTTCAAAGACTTAGATCATATCAGTGTTTCGATGAAACAATGAAATGATCTAAGAGCCGGGCAAACAGACAAAAGCGCCTCGAGCGGTCCCTCCCATGAAGTCCGGCTGCTCGAGGCGTTGCATTTCCAGCCTCACGCCAATGGCGGTATGACGCCAATCAATGTCTCGGCGGTGAGCCCCCGCCCGGCCTGGCTGCCGGCCGCGCCATGTCGCCACACGGCGGCCGCCGCTGCCTCGAAGGCCGGCATCCCTTGAGCAAGATGTGCGCCGATGATGCCGGCGAGAACGTCGCCCGAACCGGCCGTTGCCAGCCATGCTGGCGCATTGTTATTGACCACGGCCCGACCGTCCGGTGCTGCGATCACCGTGTCTGCTCCCTTGTAGACGATGACCGCATGGCTCTCGCGAGCCGCCTTCTGCGCCCTTTCGATCTTGGAGAGTGCGCCGTCGCCGGCAATTTGGGGAAAGAGGCGGGCGAATTCGCCCTCGTGCGGCGTCATGACCATCTGGCCCCCGCCTCTTGCAAGCGCGGCGAAGAGTTCCTCGCGGTTCGCCTGAAACGACGTGATCCCGTCTGCGTCGAGCACCAGCGACCGATCGCACAAAGCGAGCGCAAAGTCCCTCGCCTTCTTGCCGACACCGAAACCGGGCCCGAGGACGAAGCTGCCCAAGCGACGATCCTGCAGCCATTTCGTCAGATCTCGCTTACCTTCCACTTCCTTGACCATCACGGCGGTCAGTTGCGACGCATTGATGCCGAGCGCAGCCTTTCCCGTCGCCACGGTGACCAATCCGGCGCCGGCCGCGAGCCCGGTCGTGGCTGCCAGGCGCGCGGCCCCCGTTGTTTGCCGGTCGCCTGAAAAGACCACGAGGTGACCACGCCTGAACTTGTGCGTTGACGGCGCGAGATCTCCACCCCAGCCTGACCAGACCGCCGGCGAGTTCAGACGCAACGGGCCGGCTTCGGCCAGCACGATGCGCGGCGGGATTCCGATATCGAAGACATCGAGCGTTCCGCACAGGGATCGACCGGGCAAAAGCCAGTGGCCCGGTTTCGACGCCATGAAGGTTACCGTATGGCGGGCTGCGAAGGCGGCGCCACGGATTTCACCGGTCCGCCCATCGATGCCGCTCGGCAGATCGACTGCGATCACCGGGAGCCCGCTCGAGTTGATCCGTTCAATGAGTTGAACGACGTCCCCCGAGAGATCGCGCGAGAGCCCGGCCCCGAACAGCGCGTCGATGACGACATCGCCGGCCCGAAGTTCGATTGCGTCAAGCGACGCCACCGGTCCCTTCCATTCCGACCGTGCGCGTGCGGCGTCGCCTTGAAGTGCCGCGGGATTGCCGAGTGTAAAAACCGCGACATCCGCCCCACTTTCCGCAAGACCGCATGCCGCGACATAACCATCGCCGCCATTGTTGCCCGGCCCGCAGAGCACGAGGAAACGGAGGGCATCCGGGGAGTGTCGCAAGGCCGCCGCGGTCACGGCCAGGCCGGCGTTGCGCATCAGTGTGAAGCTTTCGATGCCGGATTGGGCGGCCGCCTGATCGATTGCCGTCATTTCCGAGGGCGTGATCAACAAGTGCTGAAGTTCGGAGCGCATGTCGCAGACTTATCCATGCCCGACGGCGTGACGCAAGGCCTCACACCCAGCACGCCATTTGCCCCAAAATTATGCATTTGCACATATTTGTTGCTCAAATAACGTGCTTCACCCTGTTGATGACCGAAAGCATCGACCGATGCCGGGCAACTTTCGATCGAAAATCATAAAAATTAGGCAGATCCCAGCCAGGAAATGGCATGGAAACCCCGCAATCCACGTCGTGGCAGTAGATTTTTTGTCGTTCTGACAGATTTTCGCAGAAAAACTGGCATGCAACGTGCATATTCAGGGCGAGCGGGCATGATCCTGCTTTAAAGGGAGAAGCGGAGAGACATTTTCTCATGAAAAAGATCGAAGCGATCATTAAGCCCTTCAAGCTCGACGAAGTGAAGGAAGCCCTTCAGGAAGTCGGCCTGCAGGGCATCACCGTCACGGAAGCCAAGGGCTTCGGGCGGCAGAAGGGTCACACGGAGCTGTATCGCGGCGCCGAATACGTGGTGGACTTCCTGCCGAAGGTTAAGGTCGAGGTCGTGCTGGCGGACGAAAACGCGGAGGCCGTCATCGAGGCAATCCGCAATGCCGCGCAAACCGGCCGCATTGGTGACGGAAAGATTTTCGTTTCCAATGTGGAAGAAGTCATCCGAATTCGCACGGGCGAAACCGGCCTCGACGCCATCTGATATCACGGGCCGTCCGGCCCGGTTCTTTTCAAACCTCGTCATCTCACACAGGGAATAACGGCAAATGACGACTGCAAGCGATATTCTGAAGCAAATCAAGGACAACGACGTCAAGTTCGTCGACCTGCGCTTTACCGATCCCAAGGGCAAGCTGCAGCACGTAACGATGGATGTGGTCTGCGTCGACGAAGACATGTTCGCCGATGGCGTCATGTTCGACGGCTCCTCGATTGGCGGCTGGAAGGCCATCAACGAGTCCGACATGGTGCTGATGCCCGATCCGGAAACAGCGCATATGGACCCGTTCTTCGCGCAGTCGACGATGGTCATCATCTGCGACATTCTCGATCCGGTTTCGGGCGAATCCTATAACCGCGACCCGCGCGGCACGGCCAAGAAGGCGGAAGCCTACCTCAAGGCATCGGGTATCGGCGACACCGTCTTCGTCGGCCCGGAAGCCGAATTCTTCGTCTTCGACGACGTCAAGTACAAGGCCGATCCGTACAACACCGGCTTCAAGCTCGACTCCTCGGAATTGCCGTCGAACGACGACACCGACTATGAGACCGGCAACCTCGGCCACCGCCCGCGCGTCAAGGGCGGCTATTTCCCGGTTCCGCCGATCGACAGCTGCCAGGACATGCGCTCGGAAATGCTGACGGTTCTGTCCGAAATGGGCGTGACGGTCGAAAAGCACCACCACGAAGTGGCTGCCGCCCAGCACGAGCTCGGCGTCAAGTTCGACGCGCTGGTGCGCAACGCCGACAAGATGCAGATCTACAAGTACGTCGTGCACCAGGTCGCCAACGCCTACGGCAAGACGGCAACCTTCATGCCGAAGCCGATCTTCGGCGACAACGGTTCGGGCATGCACGTACACCTGTCGATCTGGAAGGACGGCAAGCCGACTTTCGCCGGCGACGAATATGCCGGCCTGTCGGAAACCTGCCTCTACTTCATCGGCGGCATCATCAAGCACGCCAAGTCGCTGAACGCCTTCACAAACCCGTCGACGAACTCCTACAAGCGTCTCGTCCCGGGCTACGAAGCACCGGTTCTGCTCGCCTATTCGGCACGCAACCGCTCGGCTTCCTGCCGCATTCCGTTCGGCACCAACCCGAAGGCCAAGCGCGTTGAAGTCCGCTTCCCGGACCCGACGGCGAACCCCTACCTCGCTTTCGCTGCTATGCTGATGGCCGGCCTCGACGGCATCAAGAACAAGCTGCATCCGGGCAAGGCCATGGACAAGGACCTCTACGACCTGCCGCCGAAGGAGCTGAAGAAGATCCCGACGGTTTGCGGCTCGCTGCGCGAAGCGCTCGAAAGCCTCGACAAGGACCGCAAGTACCTGACGGCCGGCGGCGTGTTCGACGACGACCAGATCGACTCCTTCATCGAACTGAAGATGCAGGAAGTGATGCGCTTCGAAATGACGCCGCATCCGGTCGAGTACGACATGTACTACTCGGTCTAAGACCATGCAGGCCGGCAGCAACACCGCTTCCAGCTAAGCACCCCATGCAGAAGGCCGGCGCCTCGATCGAGGTCGCCGGCCTTTCTTTTTCGGCTGATGCTCGCGCTCTTGGAAACGCCGCACCTTGTGGTGGGCGGCACGCTTTGCCGAATTGTGTGATATTATGTTGACGGCAACTTGTGCGCGTCTATCCGGACAGCTAGCGCAATTGCCCAACGCGGGGCGGAAGGGAGATCCCTATTGATGTTTTGGGTTCGCCAACCCAGATAATCTCCTGAAAGGATGTGTTGCGTCATGAAACAAAGAAACGCCAAATTCGAGATCGGACAGGTGGTTCGCCATCGGATTTTCCCGTTCCGAGGCGTCATTTTCGACGTCGATCCGGAATACGCCAACACCGAGGAATGGTGGAACGCCATTCCGCAGGAGATCCGCCCGAGCAAGGATCAACCCTTCTACCATCTGTTCGCCGAAAACGACGACAGCGAGTATGTCGCCTACGTTTCCGAGCAGAACCTGGAGTTCGACGACAGCGACCGGCCGATGCGCCACGCCCAAGTCGATGCCCTGTTCGACAAGGACGGCGTCGGCCACTACAGGCCCAAGGCGGCTTTCCGTCACTAGGGCTTTTCGCCCCGGACAAATAAAAACGCCCGGACGCTAAGTCCGGGCGTTTCTTTTTGGGAATAGCGAGAGATCGCTTAGTTCTTCTTGGCAGCCTTCTGGGCTTCTTCGAGCTTCTTGCGGGCGTCTTCCGCCTTCTTCTGCATTTCTTCCTGCAGAAGGCGCTGACGCTCTTCGAGCTGCGACTGCTCGATCGGCTCGCCGTCGAAAATACCGGTGAAGCCCGTGAGGGCCATCTTGATCGGGTTCGGAGCGCGCTGGAAGTTGACCGAGGTGAAGACCACCTCGTTGCCCTTCTTCAGGCTGGCGATCAGCTGGTCGGACAGCGGCGCTTCGGCGACGCACTTGTCCGGCATGCAGATTGCGTAGTCGAGCTTCACCGGCTTGCCGCCGTCGATCTGCATCTGGACGCCCGTCGGGATGAGGCGTGCGGACGGTACGGAAACCTGCAGGACCTTACGGTTGACCTTGCCGCTTACGGTGATGAGGCCGACGGCGGTCACGAGCTGGCCGTTGTTGGCGGTCAGGAGGTTCTGAACGATGCAGACGTCATTGTCTTCCTGCTTGGTGCAGATCTTGAACCAGCCCTGCGGCGGCTTGCCACCCGCCTGCTGGGCGGATGCAACACTCGGTACGCCCGCAGCAGCTACAGAGAGCGCCAGCGCTGCCATAGCCGAGCGTTTGGTAAAATTCGACTTGAAGATCATTGTGATTCCGTCTCCTGAAATCCGGTAACGGAACAGTTCGTTCCGCAGGTGAGTATCGTCAGCCGCCGTTGTCCTGTTGGCCAAATAAGGCAAATGCATGACCCCGTTTCCGGAAACACCTGTTACATTGGCTCGCTTCGATTATCCAGTGTTTCCTGTCATTTTTTGACTTGCTACTGGGCGGAATTTGGGCGGCTGATCGGTTGGCTTCATCGGTCTCCATTGGTAACGTTCAGGGAATCGGCCTGTTGATACCCCTTCACGGGAGGTGACTTTGCGTGCATTTCTTTCCGGTCTGGCCCTGCTCATGACCGTCACTTCGTTCGGCAATGGTGCGGTAGCCGCGCCCGTGCATGCCATTGCCATGCACGGCGAGCCGGCGCTGCCAGCCGATTTCAAGAACTTCCCCTACGTCAATCCGAACGTGAAAAAGGGCGGGAAGATCGCCTACGGCGTCGTCGGCAGCTTCGACAGCCTCAATCCCTTCATTCTGAAAAGCATGCGCACGACAGCGCGCGGCATGTGGGATCCGGAATACGGCAACCTCGTCTACGAATCGCTGATGCAGCGCTCGCGCGACGAAGCCTTCACCATGTACGGCCTGCTCGCCGAATCGGTTGAATGGGATGACGACCGGACCTTCATCCAGTTCAACCTCAACCCCAATGCCCGCTGGGCCGATGGGCAGCCGGTCACCGCTGAAGACGTGATCTTCAGCTTCGAACTGATGCGCGACAAGGGACGTGTCCCCTTCAGCAACCGCCTGACCAAGGTGGCGAAGATGGAGAAGGTCGGTGACCGCAGCGTACGCTTCACCTTCACGGAAGAAGCCGACCGCGAGCTTCCGCTGCTGCTCGGCCTCTCGCCGGTCCTGCCGAAACACGCCATCGACGTTGCAAGCTTCGACCAGACGAGCTTGAAACCGCCGCTCGGCTCCGGCCCCTATCGTGTCACTGAAGTGAAGCCCGGCGAACGCATCGTCTACAAGAGAAACCCGGACTACTGGGCGAAGGACCTGCCGTCGAAGGTCGGCCAGGATAATTACGACGAAATCTCGGTCGAATACTTCCTCCAGGAAAATTCGCTGTTCGAGGCGTTCAAGAAGGGCGAGATCGACATCTATCCGGAAGGCAGCGCCACCAAGTGGGCACGCGGCTACGATTTCCCGGCGGTCCGCTCCGGCGACGTCGTCAAAGAGACCTTCAAGCCGAAAACGCCCTCGGGCATGCTCGGCATCGTGTTCAATACCCGCAAGCCGATGTTCGACAATCTCAAGCTCCGCCAGGGTCTGGCGCTGGTGTTCGACTTCGAGTGGGTCAACAAGAACCTCTTCGATGGTGCCTACACGCGCACCCAGAGCTATTGGCAGAACTCGACGCTGAGTTTCCTCGGCGCACCGGCAGACGACCGCGAACTCGGCCTCATCGGCGATGCGCGCGATCGCATCAATCCGGCAATCCTCGATGGCACCTACCGGCTGCCGGTGACCGACGCCTCCGGGCGCGATCGCAACGTGCTGCGCGTCGCCGTCTCGCTGATGCGAGAGGCGGGCTTCCAGATCAAGGACGGCAAGATGGTGGACGCCAAGGGCGCGCCGCTCGCCTTCGAGATCATGAGCCAGAACGCGGGCCAGGAAAAGATCGCCCTCGCCTACCAGCGCTTCCTCGCGCCGCTGGGCATCCAGGTGTCGGTGCGCACCGTCGACGATTCGCAATACCAGCAGCGCAGTCAGTCCTTCGACTATGACGTGATCATCAAGTCCTTCCCGTCGACGTTGTCACCCGGCATCGAACAGGCCGGGCGCTGGTCCTCCCAGGCCAGGGATCGGCAGGGCAGCGACAACTTTGCCGGCGTTGCCGACAAGGATGTCGACCGCATGATCAACAACATTCTCCAGGCCCGCACGACCGAGGATTTCACGGCTGCCGTGCGCGCCCACGACCGGCTGCTGATCAACAATTCCTACCTGGTTCCGCTCTATCATCTGGACGCACAGTGGGTGGCCCGACGCAAGCACATCGGCCGCCCCGATGTGTTGCCGCTTTATGGCTATCAGCTTCCGGCCTGGTGGGATCAAAACGCCCAATAGAGGGTTGGTTCCCTTTTGGTAACGCATTGAAAGCCGGATAAAACCGGCTTATCTCGCCGACATACCAAAACAAGGAAAGGCACCCGCACCATGCAAACCGTCAGCATCGATATCGTCTCGGACGTCGTCTGCCCCTGGTGCTATCTGGGCAAGGCAAGGCTGGATCAGGCGATCACCAACGTCCCCGACGTGCTCGTCACCGTCAACTGGCGTCCCTATCAGCTCAATCCCGACCTGCCGCCGGAAGGCGTCGACCACAAGCAGCACCTGGCGGCAAAGCTCGGTGGCCAGGCGGCGGTCGATCGCGCCCATGATATGCTGCGCGAACTCGGAAACGCCGAGGGCATCGCCTTCGACTTTGACGCCGTGAAGATCAGCCCGAACACGCTCGACGCGCATCGGCTCGTCCGCTGGGCTGCAACCAACGGCGAGGCAGCGCAGACGGCCGTCGTCGGCATGCTGTTCAAGGCGAATTTCGAGGAAGGCCGCAATGTCGGCGATCACGCCGTGCTTCTGGATATCGCCGAGAAGGCCGGTCTCGACCGTCCCGTCATCGCGGCGTTGCTGACCTCCGACGCCGATAAGGACGCGGTCAAGGAAGAGGTCGGTTTGGCCCGCGAGATGGGCGTGACCGGTGTCCCCTGCTTCATCCTCGAAGGGCAATATGCCGTGATGGGAGCGCAATCCGTCGACGTGTTGACGAATGCGCTGCGCGAAATCGCCGAGATGAAGGCAAGCGGCAAGCCGAACTGAGCCGCCGCGAACGCTGACGCTGCCGCATCACGCGGCAGCGCTATGCCTGCATAGGCTATTTCGCCAACCCTGCGAGCTGCGTCATCACCATCGCAGCGCCCGAAAGACGCTTCTCCGGCGTTGCCAACTCCCTTTGGAAGAAGATGCTGTGGTCCGGCCGGATCTTCACAAGCGTACCCTGCTTGGCGATGTAACCGACGAGCGCGGCCGGGTTCGGGAATTCCTTGTTGCGGAACTGCACCACGACACCCTTCGGCCCGGCATCGAGCTTCTCGACATTCGCCGTACGGCACAGCGACTTGATGTAGACGATCTTCAAGAGGTGCTGGACCTCGATCGGCAACGGGCCGAAGCGGTCGATCATTTCGGCGCCGAAGCCGTCGATCTCCTTGAGATCCGTCAGTTCCCCGAGGCGGCGATAGAGACCGAGCCTCAGATGCAGATCCGGCACGTAGTGTTCGGGGATCATGACCGGGGTTCCGACCGAGATCTGCGGCGACCAACCGGTATCGTGGATTTCTTCTTCACCCTTGAGCTCGGCGACCGCCTCTTCCAGCATCTGCTGGTAAAGCTCGAAGCCGACCTCCTTGATATGGCCCGACTGTTCCTCGCCGAGCAGGTTGCCGGCGCCGCGAATATCGAGGTCGTGGCTCGCCAGCTGGAAGCCGGCACCGAGCGTGTCGAGCGACTGCAGCACCTTCAGCCGTCGTTCGGCAGGTCCCGTCAGCGTCTTGTTTACCGGAAGCGTGAAAAGCGCGAAGGCACGCACCTTCGAGCGGCCGACACGACCGCGCAGCTGGTAGAGCTGCGCAAGTCCGAACATGTCGGCGCGGTGCACGATCAGCGTATTGGCCGTCGGCACGTCGAGACCGGATTCGACGATCGTCGTCGAAAGCAGCACGTCGTAACGCCCATCGTAGAAGGCGTTCATGATGTCTTCGAGCTCGGTTGCCGGCATCTGGCCGTGAGCAACCGCTACCTTCAATTCCGGAACGTCCGATTTCAGGAAGTCGTGGATCTCCGAGAGGTCACTCAGGCGCGGGCAGACATAGAAGCTCTGGCCGCCGCGATAGTGCTCGCGCATCAGCGTTTCGCGAATCACCAGCGCGTCGAAGGGTGAGATGAAGGTGCGCACCGCCATGCGGTCGACCGGCGGCGTGGTGATCAGCGACAATTCGCGAACGCCGGTCAGCGCCAGCTGAAGCGTGCGCGGGATCGGCGTTGCCGAAAGCGTCAGCACGTGGACATCCGACTTCAGCTCCTTCAGCCGCTCCTTGTGCTTGACGCCAAAGTGCTGCTCTTCGTCGATGATCAGAAGGCCGAGATTGGCGAAATTGACCGACGTGCCAAGCAGCGCGTGGGTGCCGACGACGACGTCGGTCTTTCCGTCCGCCACCTCCTTCTTGGTCAACGCCAATTCCTTCGATCCAACGAGGCGGGATGCCTGCTGGATGCGGATCGGCAGACCGCGGAAACGCTCGGAGAAGGTCTTGAAATGCTGGCGCGCCAGCAGCGTCGTCGGCACGACGACGGCGACCTGTACGCCGTTCATGGCCGCGATGAAGGCGGCACGCAGTGCAACTTCCGTCTTGCCGAAGCCGACGTCGCCGCAGACGAGGCGGTCCATCGGGCGGCCGCTGCCGAGATCGTCGCGCACGGCCTCGATCGAGTTCAGCTGGTCCTCGGTCTCATCATAGGGGAAGCGCGCGGCGAATTCGTCATAGACGCCATCCTGCGCGGCAAGAACCGGTGCCCGACGCGTGTGGCGTTCGGCGGCGATACGGATGAGACCGCCTGCCATGTCCAGCAGGCGCTTCTTGAGCTTGGCCTTGCGTGCCTGCCAGGCGACGCCACCAAGCTTGTCGAGGATCGCATCGGTCCCTTCTGCTCCATAGCGCGACAGAAGCTCGATGTTTTCGACCGGCAGGAACAGCTTGGCATTGTCGGCATAGACGAGCTCGAGGCAATCATGCGGTGCGCCGACGGCTTCGATGGTGCGCAAGCCGACAAACCGGCCAATGCCGTGTTCGGCATGCACGACGTAGCTGCCCTCGTCGAGGCCCGCGACTTCGGCGATGAAGTCGGCCCCGCGCTTGCGGCGCCTCGAACGGCGTACCATGCGGTCGCCCAGGATATCCTGTTCGCCGATGATCACGAGATCGCCGGTCTCGAAGCCGGCCTCGATGCTGAGGACAGTCGATCCCGCCTCGCCCGGCTTCAGGCTCTTGACCTCGGCCAGCGCCTTGATCGGCTTGATGTTGCCGAGTCCGTGCTCGGCAAGCACCTGCAACAGGCGGTCCAGCGATCCCTCGCTCCAGCCCGAAATGACCACCTTGGCGCCCTTCGAGCGCCGCTCGGCGATGTACTTGACCGCCTGGTCGAAGACGTTGACGCGCTCGCTATCGGTCTCGCCCTCGCCGGCCGACTTGGCCCAGCGCATGCCCTGGCGCGCGTCGACCGATATCACCTGCCGGGCTTCGCCTTCATGCTCGTTGAAAGGCGACAGACGAATAGCGTCGCGCGAGGTCAGTGCAGCATTGAAGCCCTGCGAATTCAGATAGAGCAGTTCCGGCGGAACCGGCTTATAGGGCGTGCCCTGGGTCGTCTGCGATTTGCCGGGAGAGGCCGATGCCAGACGGGCATCGTAATAGTCGAGAATGAGCTTCGAGCGTTCGGCCGCAGCTTCACGCGCCAGATGATCGGTGACGATGCGGAAACCATGGAGATAGTCGAAGACCGTCTCCAGCCCGTCATAAAAGAGCGGCAGCCAGTGCTCCATGCCGGCATAACGCCGCCCTTCGGATACGGCCTGGTAGAGCGCATCGTCGCGGGTGGTCGCGCCGAAAAGCGACAGATACTGCTTGCGGAAATGGCTGATCGTCTCCGGCGTCAGCGACACCTCGCTCATCGGGTTGAGATCGAGAGAGCGGACCTGGCCGGTCGTGCGCTGGCTTGCGGGATCGAAGGAGCGGATGGTCTCCAACGTATCGCCGAAGAAGTCGAGGCGCAAAGGTTCGCCGCTGCCGGGCACGAAGACATCGAGGATGCCGCCGCGCACGGCATATTCGCCAACCTCACGCACCGTCGCGACGCGCTCGAAACCATTGCGCTCGAGCCGCATCGCGATGTCATCCATGCGCACCTGGTTGCCCGGGCGGGCCGAAAACGCCAGACTCTCGATCACATTCTGCGGCGAGATCTTCTGCAGGGCAGCGTTGATCGTCACCAGCACGATCGCTGCATGCGGTTTCTTCTTGTGCGCGATGAGCGCACTGAGCGCCGCGAGACGCCGCGCTGACGTGTCGGCGCTTGGCGACACGCGGTCATAGGGAAGGCAGTCCCAGCCCGGCAGCGTCAATACCGGGATATCGGGTGCCACGAAGCCGAGAACCTGCTCAAGATCCGCGATCCGTTGACCATCCGAGAGAATATAGGCGACCGGCTGGCCCGCCCGCGCGAGCTCGGCGAGAACCAGTGCCTCGGCGCCTGATGGAACCGGGCCGATCGTGATCTCTCGTTGTGCTTCGACAATCTTCTTCGGATCAAGGCCAACCAGCATCATCGCTCTATTTCATCCCTTCGGGAAGCTTGTCGAAATCCGGACGATAGGCGGCAATGCGCTCGAACATCGGCGTCTGATAGCGAACGGGCAGAGGTTGTTCACCGGTGATCCACCTGACGAGATCATTGTCCTCTTCGCGCATGATCGTCTCGAGTTCATCGAGCTCCACTTCGGAAAGCACCGAAAGCTCGGCCTCTGCAAACTGCCCGAGGATCAGGTCCATCTCGCGGATGCCGCGATGCCAGGCGCGGAACAGGATCCGCCGTCGCCGCGGATCGAGATCGGCGCTGGTGCGTGAGATGCCAGTCATGGAAATTCCTTCCTGCCGCCCGCTACCGCCCCGCGCGTCTTCCAAGGCGCACGAAAGTCGCTGTAGCACTTTAGATTGCTGCATGTTTTTGTCCCTAAACCGGATTGGATTTAGGGAGAAAGGAAACATGCAGGAGAGCGCCGCGCATTCGGACGAACACGCGAGGGACGCTCCAGCGCTTTGATTCCAGAGCACCTTGTCGCCTTCAGTGATACCACTTGAAAGCGGGACGCTCTAGGCTACGGTTTGTCGTCAATGGGCTCTATAAACTCTGAATTGGTGATTGTCAGCCTTGCCAAAGCCCGATTTATCATCGCAATTTCATCACCATGCGTCCCGCCCTGCTCGACCCGCTCTTCTCACCGCTCGACACGCTTCCCGGCATCGGCCCGAAGATCGGCGAGCTCTATGCCAAGCTGCTCGGCCGCGAAACGATCGAGGATTGCCGTGTCGTCGATCTTGTCTTCCATGCGCCGCATTCGCTGATCGACCGTCGCCAGCAGCCCGGCATTGCCCATGCGCCGCAAGGGGTAATCGTCACCATTACCGGCCGGGTCGATCGCCATCAGCCACCGCCGCGCGGCAAACCAAACCTGCCCTACCGCGTCTTCCTGCATGACGAAACCGGCGAACTGGCGCTCACCTACTTCCGGGTCAAAGGCAATTGGCTGGAGAAATCGCTGCCGGTGGATGAGACGGTGATCGTCAGCGGCAAGGTCGACTGGTTCAACGGCCGGCCTTCGATGGTCCATCCAGACTACGCGGTCCGCGCAAGCGAGGCGGAAAACCTGCCGCTGGTCGAACCGGTCTATGGTCTGACCGCCGGACTTTCGCCCCGGACCTTGCGCAAGTCGATCGAGGCGGCTGTCGCCCGCGTCCCGGAAATGCCGGAATGGGGGGACGATGCGCTGCTCACCAAGCAGGGCTTCGCCAGTGCGGCCGAGAGTTTCCGAGCGCTGCATGATCCCCGGGATGCAACGGATATCGATCCCCAGGCACCCGCGCGCCGCCGCCTGGCCTATGACGAATTTCTTGCCGGGCAACTGTCATTGGCACTGGTCCGGCAACGTCTGCGCAAGGTCGCAGGCATTCCGGTCCATGCTACCGGCGCGCTCTCCCGCCCGGTCATCGACGCCCTTCCCTTTTCGCTGACGGCGAGCCAGTCCACGGCTATTGCCGACATCCTCAAGGATATGGCAGGCACCGAACGCATGCTGCGGCTGCTGCAGGGCGACGTCGGCTCCGGCAAGACGATGGTGGCGCTGATGGCGATGCTCGCAGCGGTCGAATCCGGCGGCCAGGCCGTGCTGATGGCACCGACGGAAATCCTCGCCCGGCAACACCATGCGACCCTTGCCAGGATGGCCGCCCCGGCCGGCATCACGATTGACGTCCTGACTGGCCGCACCAAGGGCAAGGAACGCGATGCAATCCTTGATCGCATCGCATCCGGCGAGACGCGGATGGTGATCGGTACGCACGCACTTTTCCAGGATACGGTGAACTATAGAGAATTGACGCTGGCGGTGGTGGACGAGCAGCATCGTTTCGGCGTTCACCAGCGCCTGCGCCTGACCGCCAAGGGAATCTCGCCGCATATGCTCGTCATGACGGCAACACCGATCCCGCGTACGCTGGTGCTCGCGGCCTTCGGCGACATGGATGTCTCGAAGCTGACTGAGAAGCCTGCCGGGCGGAAGCCGATCCAGACCGTGACGATTCCGACGGAGCGTACCGGCGATATCGTCGAACGGCTGGATGCAGCGCTTCGCGAAGGCAAAAAGGCCTATTGGATCTGCCCGCTTGTCGAGGAGTCGGAAGCAGTCGACGTCATGTCGGCGGAAGAGAGGTACGAAGGCCTCGCCAAACGCTTCGGCAACACCGTCGGCCTCGTACACGGTCGCATGAATGGGGCGGAGAAAGATGCAGTCATGCTCGCCTTCAAGAATGGCGAGATCCGCTTGCTGGTCGCCACCACCGTCGTGGAAGTCGGCGTCGACGTGCCCGATGCGACGATCATGGTGATCGAACATGCGGAACGCTTCGGCCTTGCCCAGCTTCATCAATTGCGCGGCCGCGTTGGCCGGGGCGATGAGGCTTCGACCTGCATCCTGCTCTACAAGGGACCGCTCAGCGAAAATGGCCGATCACGGCTCTCGATCCTGCGCGACAGCGAGGACGGCTTCCTGATCGCCGAGGAAGACTTGAAGCTGCGCGGCGAAGGCGAGTTGCTCGGCACACGCCAGTCGGGCACGCCGGGCTTCCGCATCGCCAGCCTGGAAGCCCATGGCGACCTGTTGGAAATCGCGCGGAAGGACGCCGCCTATGTGATCGAGCGCGACCCGGATCTGACGTCGGAACGCGGTGAAGCACTCCGGACGCTGCTCTATCTCTACCGACGCGACGAGGCGATCCGCTTCCTGCGCGCCGGCTAGAGGCGAGAAAGCGTGAGCCGGTTTCCGTCCCGAAGTGTGCCTCGATGTCAGGCGGTTTTCTGCTGGCTGATCTTCAGCGGCGCGTTGGCGAGCGGCTTGTAGTCGGGCGTCACCAAGCCGCCGGAAATCAGCAGCTTGGCTGCATCTTCCGCGCTCATCTCAAGCGGTATGATCTTGTCGCGCGCAACAAACAGCAGAAAGCCGGCAGTGGGGATCGGAGTCGGTGGCAGGAACACCGCCACCATGTCCATGCCACGATCGTCGAACTTGGATGCGATCTCGCCTTTAACGTCGGTCGCAATGAACACGAGCGACCAGAGGCCGGGGCTCGGATACTCGATCAGCCCTGCCTTCTTGAAGGACGACGACTGTTCCTGCAGCACCGTCTGGAAGATCTGTTTCGTTGCCTTGTAGATCGTACGGACGAGCGGCGTTCGATTGACCAGGGACTCGGCGAAATTGACGATCGACCGACCGACGAGGTTTGCGGTCATGAAGCCGACGAACGTGATCACGAAAATGGCAACGAGCAACCCGAAGCCGGGAATGGCTACGGGCGAATAGGTGTCCGGATTGTAGAAGTTCGGCAGATACGGCTTCACCCACCCATCGGCCCAATCGATGAACGTGCGCACGAGCCAAACGGTGATCGCCACCGGTGCGCAGACGATCAGGCCGGTTAGGAAATAGTTGCGCAGCCGGGTGCCGATATAGCCGCGTTTTGAGTGTTCCGTCATGCTTCTTCCGTCTTAACCTCACTCGGCCCCAAAGGCCGGATGATAGGCGACCGTGCCAGCCGCCATCGCGCTGGAAAGAGCCAGCGCCATGAAATATTGCGGCGCACAACCGGGGAATACAAGAGCCGATTCGTTGCGGAAACCGAACTTTTGATAATAGGCAGGATCGCGGACGACGACGCAGCCAGAGGCACCCTCGGCACGCAGCCATTCGAGGCCCTCGCGGATCAACTGCCTGCCGATGCCCTGTGCCTGAACGTCCGGCTTGACCGACACAGGCCCAAGCCCGAACCAGCCGGATTCTGCCGGCGTCAGAGTGACGGGCGAGAAGGCGACGTGCCCGACAATCTCGTCGTTCATCTCGGCAACCAAAGACACGCTGAGCGCCCCGGCTTCGCGCAGGCGTTCGATGATGAGGGGCTCGCTCTGATCACTGTGCGGATGCCCTTCGAACGCGGCCGCGGTCACCTCGCGGATCCCCTTCTCATCTCCTGGGCGCTCATGCCGGACGTAGATCACTCAACGGTCACCGATTTGGCGAGGTTGCGGGGCTGGTCGACGTCTGTGCCCATGAACACCGCGGTGTGGTAGGCAAGCAGCTGGATCGGCAGAGAAAAGATCATCGGCGCGACGACCTCGTCGACATTTGGCAGCACGATCGTCGCCATAGTTTCGAGCTTGGAGGCGGCGGCCCCCTTCTCGTCGGTGATCAGGATGATCCGGCCACCGCGCGCAGCCACTTCCTGCATGTTGGAGACCGTCTTCTCATAGAAGCGGTCGTGCGGCGCGATGACGATGACCGGCATGTTTTCATCGATCAGCGCGATCGGTCCATGCTTCAGCTCGCCGGCGGCATAACCTTCGGCGTGGATATAGGAGATCTCCTTGAGCTTCAGCGCGCCTTCCATCGCCAGCGGGAAGCTGGTGCCGCGGCCGAGATAGAGCACGTCGCGGCACTTCGACAGCTCGCGCGACAGAAGCTCGATCTGCGGCTGGATCGCGTTCAGCACCTGGCCCATGATACGCGGCATTTCGGCGAGAGAGCGAACCAGCACCTGCTCCTCGTCTGCACTGACCGTGCCGCGGGCGCGTCCGGCGCCGATCGCGAGCGACGCCAGCACCGCGAGCTGGCAGGTGAAGGCCTTGGTGGAGGCCACACCGATCTCCGGACCGGCGAGGATCGGGAACACGGCGTCCGACTCACGGGCGATCGTCGATTCGCGCGTATTGACGACGGCGCCGATCTTTAAGCCCAGCTCCTTGCAATAGCGCAGCGAAGCCAGCGTGTCGGCGGTTTCGCCCGACTGCGAGATGAACAGTGCTGCCGACTGCGGCGACAACGGGATTTCGCGATAGCGGAACTCGGAAGCGACGTCGATTTCCACCGGCAGGCGGGCATAGCGCTCGA
>Ga0209130_1000182_pt1 | contig 89233 bp, 91 predicted proteins | sample AraplaMF_Cvi_mLB_FD_184264 | JGI IMG/M metagenome (GOLD analysis project Ga0209130, IMG submission 184264) | Arabidopsis root microbial communities from the University of North Carolina, USA - plate scrape MF_Cvi_mLB (SPAdes) (version 2) | ecosystem: Host-associated > Plants > Roots > Endosphere... | reverse complement strand
CCCCTCGCCCTTGCCGAAGCGCGAGGGGTCCTTGGCGAGCTTCTTCTCGATCGTATAGCTCGCGAACGGGCCGAGCACCGCGCCGTTGCCGGGCAGGATGCCGAGGATGCCGCCGATGAAGGTGCCGCGCAGGCACGGCGCCGTCGATTGCTTGATGTCGTTCCAGTCGGGCAGGAGGCGTCCGATCTTCGACTTGACCACGTCACGCGCTTCCGGGTTCTCGAGGTTGCGCAGCACCTCGGCGAAGCCGAACACGCCCATCGCCAGGACGGCGAAGTCGATGCCGTCGGAGAGCGGCGGGAAGCCGAAGGTCATGCGCTCCTGGCCGGTCTCGAGGTCGGTGCCGACGGTCGAGAGCAAGAGGCCGAGCATGATCATGCAGAAGGCCTTGAGGATCGAGCCGCGCGCCAGCACGACTGCGAAGCACAGGCCCATCACCATCAGCGAGAAATACTCGGCCGGGCCGAACAGCAGCGCGAGCCGGGTCAGCGGCGCGCCGAGGGCGGCTATGATCACGGTCGCGACGCAGCCGGCGACGAAGGAGCCGATCGCGGCGGTGCCGAGCGCGACGCCGGCACGGCCCTGCTTGGCCATCTGGTGGCCGTCGAGCGTGGTGACGACGGCGGTCGCCTCGCCGGGGATGTTGACCAGGATCGCCGTGGTCGAGCCGCCGTATTGCGCGCCGTAATAGATGCCGGCGAGCATGATCAGCGCGCCGACCGGGTCGAGCCCGAAGGTGATCGGCAGCAGCATGGCGATGGTGGCGACCGGGCCGACGCCGGGCAGCACGCCGATCAGCGTGCCGACCAGGCAGCCGACGAAGCAGAGCGCGATGTTCTTCAGCGTCAGCGCGACGCCGAAGCCGAGCGAGAGGTGTGCGAGCATCTCACTCATGGATCAGATTCCCAACAGCCAGGGCGCCAGCGGGATCGGCAGACCCAGCGCGTATTTGAACATCAGGGCGCAGCCGATCGTCATGGCGATGGCGAAGATCACGATCTCCTTGATCTTCACATCTTCCGCCGCGAGGCCGGAAATGATCACGACGAGCGGGCCGGAGACGAGCATGCCGAGCTGCGGCACCTTGAGCGGGCCGATCTCGAAGCCACGGATGGTCAGGCCGAAGACGACCGCCGCGCCGAGCACGAAGATGACGCCGCGCCAGGACCAGCCGGCGAGCTTCTCGCCGTTGTAGCGCAGCGAGTTGAAGGCGAGCATCGCGCCGAGCCCGGCGCAGATCCAGGCGAAGGCCTTGGGCAGCATGCCCGGGCCGATCTGGCGCAGCGTCCCGGTCGGAAGGTCGCTCGACAGGAGCAATGCCAATCCGGCCAGAGCGATCATGAACAGGCCGGCGGCCAGGTCCTGTGTCGAACGGACGCGCCAACCTCGCGCGGCCTCGATCTTGTTCAGACTCATCAATGTCCTCCGGCTCGGGTGGTTGCTGTGCGCGCGGCAGGCTTGCGGCCGCGCCCATCGACGTTGAACGGCAGGACGTGCCCCTCGTCGAGCAGGGTCACGGACTCGCGCAGGATGGCGAGGAAATCGTCGCGGGCGGCGAGCTTCTGGTGCGGGCGCCAGGCGACGCCGACCAGGGCGCCGGGCGGTGGCGGATCGAGTAGCGCCCCGCGCAGGCGCCGCATGGTCACGCCCGGGAAGCTTAGCCGCGAGACCCAGTCGGGCGCCAGCGCCATGCCGAGACCGGCAGCGACCGCCGACATCATCGCCGGCTTCTCGGTCGCCTCGATGGTGACGTTCGGAACCGCGCCGACGCTCTCGAAATAGGCCATGACCAGGTCATAGGCGAAGGGGCGGATGCGCTTCGAGGGCACCACGAAGGGCTCGCTGATCAGATCCTGCATGGTCAGGTATTCGCGCGCCGCGAGGGGATGGCTCTCGCTCAGGACCACGATCGGCCGCTCGACGCGCAGAATCTCGAAGGCGCAGTCGGTCGGCTTGCGCGGCGGGCGCAGCAGGGCGAGGTCGAGCTTCCCCGCCTCCAGCATCTGCACCAGCGGCGCCGTCATCGCCTCGACGAACTTGATCTCGATGCCGGGATGGCGGGCGCGGAAGGTGACGAGCGCCTCGGGCACGAAACTCGATGAAGCCGCGTCGATCGCGCCGACCCGCAGCACCTTGCTGGAGGCGAGCGACGCTTCGCGCACCGAGCGGGAGGCCCGCTCCATCCGCACCAGGATCGCCTTGGCCTCTTCGAGCATGATCAGCCCGGCGCGCGTGAGCGCGACCTGGCGCGTCGTGCGGGTCAAAAGGCTGACGCCGAGCTCATCCTCGAGCGCGCTGATCTGGCGTGAAAGCGCTGGCGGGGCAAGGCCGAGCCGCTCCGCTGCCCGGCCGAAATGCAACTCTTCCGCCACCGCGATGAAACATCGCAGTTGCCGCAAATCCATGGTTGTCGCGCTCCCCTCTGGCGTATCGCTTTTTGTGATATCTGCCAGTCGTTTCGCTTATGCCCTTTAGCGTCATCCGCTGGTTTTGCGACCCTAGAGCAATTCATAATTTTTTGGCAACAAAGCTCGTCATCACGCGGGCGGCATCCACAGAGGAGCGCCGCCGCACCCGGCCTGCTGCGCTGATTGGATCCCGGCAGGTTTGTGCGGCGGCGGCCCGGCTCCGGTCAGGTCGTGGGAGCGTCGGCCCGCTTTGCGCTCCACAAGCTGGCGACGCGGCCGTCGATCAGGGCGAGCCCGACGAAGATCGCGGCCATGCCGGCGAAATGGCGCGGCAAGAGCTCCTCGCCCAAAAGGCCGGAGCCGAGCAGAATGGCGCTGACCGGGATCAGGAAGGTCACGAGCATGACATTGCTCGGCCCGGCGGCGCGCATGATCCGGAAGAAGATGATGTAGGCCAGCGCCGTCGAGATCAGAGCCAGACCGATGGCGGCGAGAACCGCCTGCTGCGAGGGGACCGGCAGCGTCCAGGGCGGATGTAGGACGAAGACGATCGGAATGATCATCATCGTCGAGGCGGAGAGCTGGCCGGTGGCGGCGACGAGCGGTGGCAGGCCGCGGAAGCGCCGACCCAACAGGCCGGAGAAGGCGTAGGAGATCGCCGCGAGGACGCAGGCGAGCTGCGCGGCAAGGTTCGAGCCGAGGCCGCCGAGTGCATCTGGGCCCATCAGAATGCCGACGCCGACGAGGCCGGCGAGCACGCCGCCGAGCTTCAGCCCGGTCGCCTTCTCATTGGCGAAGCAGTGCATCACCAGCACCGAGAAGATCGGCGTTGTCGCGTTCAGGATCGAGGCGAGGCCGCTGGCGATCTGCTGCTGGCCCCAGAGGAACAGGCTGAACGGGATCAGGTTGTTGAGGATGCCGATGCCGAAGAAGGCGAGCCAGAGGCTGCGCCCCACGTTCATCGATTGCCCGGTGATCCGAACCACCAGCAGCAGCGCCAGCGCTGCCAGCCCGACGCGCACCTGCACGACGGCGAAGGGGGGCCATTCCGCCACGGTGAGCTTGTTGAAGAAGAACGAGCCGCCCCACAGGATCGAGAGAGTGATGAGCAGGAGCCATTCGGTCGGGCCCATGCGCAGCGAGGTGGCGGAGGTCGGCTGTGTCATGGCGGGACTTGTCCTCGCAGGGCGGGTCATCCTGCGTCAGTAGGCGGCCGGGCCTGGCCCGGCCACCCGTTTTCCGCCTGCCTCAGGCCGGCTCGGCCTCGCGCAACGCCCACATTGCCTTGAAGGCCGGGCGCTGATGCAGCTTGTCGAGCCAGGCCTTGACGTTCGGAGCCGCGTCGAACAGCTGCGCCGCCGGCTTGGCGTAGCGGATCACCTCGGCGACATTGATGTCGGCGACGGTGAAGCGTCCGCCCATGACATAGCCGCCGCCTTCCGCCAGCGCCTTGTCCAGCACCGCGAACGGCGCGGCCAGCGCCTCGAGCGCCTTGCTGACGAGGGCAGGGTCGCGCTTCTCCGGCGGATAGGCGGCGAGATGGTAGGTCAGGTTGAGTGCGTTGGTCTCGCATTCGGTCGCGGCCCAGAGGGCCCACATCGCGGCGAGGCCTTCCTCCTGCACGTCCTTCGGCGCGACCGGCCCGCCATGCTTGCGGGCGAGGTAGAGATTGATCGCCAGCGACTCGTGCAGGACGAAGCCGTCATCGTCGATCGAGGGAACATGGCCGTTCGGATTGACCGCCATGAACTCGGCGCTGCGAGTATGGATCGGTGCGCCCGGAGCGTTCGGGTCAGGCACGCGATAGACCTGGATCACCGGCACATGCTTGAAGGTGATGCCGAGCTCGTTTGCGAGCCAGACATTGCGCGTCGCGCGCGAGCGGTAGCAGCCATAGATGGTCAGGGACATGAGTAGGATTCCGGCGAGCGGGAAGGGGCTCCGAATCCGGCGGACACGGAGAAGAAAATTCTATAGCATCGGTCCGAAAAGTGGAATCCACTTTTCGGACAAATCCGATGCGATAACAATGTTCTAGATCATCGTGACCGCGTCCGTTCAGACGCGCGATGATCTGGGAAGCTCAGCCGAGCTGACGCAAGGTCTCGCGTGCGATGATCAGCCGCTGGATCTCGGAGGTGCCCTCGTAGATCCGGGTGATGCGGGCATCGCGGGCATAGCGCTCGACCGGAAAGTCGCGGCAATAGCCGGCGCCGCCATGGATCTGGATCGCTGCGTCGGTGCAGCGATGCGCCGCCTCCGAGGCGAAGAGCTTCGCCATCGAGGCCTCCTTGGCGAAGGGCTCGCCGCGGTCCTTCTTCGCGGCCGCGTCGAGGATCAGCAGGCGCGCCGCGTGCAGGTCGAGCTCGCGGTCGGCGATCAGCCATTGCAGGCCCTGGAATTCGGAGATGGCCTGGCCGAACTGCTTGCGCTCGCGGGCATAGGATTTGGCGGCATCCATCGCGGCGCGGGCGATGCCGAGCGAGACGGAGGCGACGCCGATGCGCCCGCCGGCGAGCTCGCCGACCGCGACGCGAAAGCCGTCATTCTCCTTGCCCATCAGATTGGCGGCTGGGACACGCGCCCCGTCGAAATGGATGGTGTTCGTCGCCGAGCCGGTCTGACCCATCTTCTTCTCGGCCTTGCCGACGCTGACGCCGGGCGTATCGGCCGGCACCAGGAATACCGAGATGCCCTTGCCTTTCGGCGCGTCGGGATCGGTCACGCCCCAGACGACGAAGAGCCCGGCATATTCGCCGGAGGTGATGAAGATCTTCTGGCCGTCGAGCACGTAAGCATCGCCGTCGCGCCGGGCGCGCAGCTTCATCCCGGCGGGGTCGGAGCCCGCCCCGGCCTCGGTCAGGCAGAAGGCGCCGGCGGGATAGCGGCCATCGGCGAGCTTGGGCAGATGGTCGGCCTGTTGCCGGGAGGTGCCGACCGCCTGGATCACCTCGCCGACCATGTTGGTGACCGAGGTGGTGACCGCGGTCGAGGCGCAGGCCGCCGCCAGTTCCTCCAGCGCCAGCGCGAAGGCGACGGTGCCGGCCTCCGTGCCACCAAAGCCGGCCTGGATGTTGAGCGCCATGAAGCCGTTCTCGGCGAGCAGCTTCAGGTTGGCGAGGAATTCCGCCCTGCCTTCGCCGCGGTCGAGCCGTTCGGCCAGAGGCGCCAGCCGCTCGCTCGCGAGCTTGCGGGCACTCTCGCGGATGAGTTCTTCTTCCTCGCTGAGCGCGAACTGCATGCGGATACTCGCCGGTACGGGGCTGGGACAGGGCCTTTAGTGCTCTGATTCTGGAGCGCGCACGAGTCGGACATCGGACACGGTGCGAATGCTGAAAATATCACGGCGCCTGTCGAGAGGTGAGTCGCGAGCGCCGGCAACCTCCATTATCCTTGGGTCTTCCCGAATTTCCCCCTGGACAGCCTCTTGGCGACTCCCGCCGCACCCTTGATACGCTGGGCGCTCGGATTGAGAGGCATCGACCAGTATTCCCGGGACAGGCCTCCCCAGGACAGCACGAGTTCGTCGTCCATCTCCCATGAGCCGACCTTGCCGGAGCGATCGCGGACAGTGCCCTGAGGGTTCACGCAAATCGACTCGTCGCTATCGTATTCGCCGTTGGTGACCGGCCAATCGAAGGTATAGGTGCCGCCGCCGGGAACGGACCAGGTGCCGACGAGCCGAATTGCGTTCAGCTCCTTGACGATGTCGGCATGCTGCATGAGCGGAAAGCGCAGCCACATATCGGTCTTGGCCAGCGACTCCGCCCACGCCGCCCGCAGGTCCTGCCCGACCACATTGCTGAACAGCTTGAACCTGGGGCCATCGCCGTTGTGAACCTCGCTGACGTCCGGATTCGTGAATGAATGTCCGGAGGTCGTGTGCCCATAGATCCAGACACCGAGGCCGATCCGGTCGAGCAGCATCGTCGTGAACCCGCCGGATGAGCCGGCGAGGCAGGAGTAGAAGATGATGCTGCCGCCTGGCTTCATTTTCGGCTTGATCGCATCGGCCAGCTCGTTGATGTCGGTCTTGCTCAGGATGTGGCCGCCGAGCTGCGTATTGTAGCCGTGTCCGAAATAGGCAAAAAGATCGAGATTCCCGCCGACTTGCTTGTTTATGACTTCGAGAAGGTCTTTTTTGTTGGCTGGATATGGCAGGCCATTGCTGAATTCGGAATAGCCCTTCCCGTAGGCCTTCTGTATCCGCCTGCCGCCCGGCTTGAAGACGTAGTCGCAATCGAATTCGTTGGCTTTGTTGTTCTTCGTCGTGACGGCCCAGGCATTGATCATGACGACCTCCAGGCATGGAGCCGAGAAATGGTCAGGGTCGGCAGGGGTGCCGGTCCCGCTCCAAATTATTGATCAGCCAAATTCCACATCCATGCCCGAAGCAGGCACGCGTGTGCAGGTGAGCATCCGTCAGAAAGGCCAGCAGTCGACTGTACCATGACGACTGTGGCAGGCAACGACGCCGTCCTCGTTGGCGGGTCACATCGAACGCGATGCGGGTCGGCTCGCGCCTCAGGCAAGGGCGTGGCGCCGCCGGTCTGGCCTTGCTCAGCTGCTCCCTCGCCTTGTCGGATTTTGACTTGACGGCGCCCGTCGCGAGGCGCATGTGCGCCCTCGTTCGCCGATCCGCGCTTTGGCCCGGGCGGCGACTCCACAGGAACCCATGACCCCCATGCCAAGCGACAGTCCCAGTCGACAGTCCTTGCCGTCCTCGGCTCGCCCGGGCGCCTGACCCTTAACCGGCAGGCTCGCTCCGGTCTGGCCGCATGACGGCCAAACCGAGAAGGAAGCGAGCCATGAACGCCGCTGTCACCGAAATCCTGCCTGCCGCCGACCTCCCGGCCGGGGCGCTCGCCGCCACGCTGGCGCGGACCCACGTCGCCGACATCGTCGAAAAGCTCAACGAGCACGAGCCTGCCTACGCCGCTGACGTCTTGCTCAACCTGCCCAAGGGGCGAGCGGTCGATGTCCTCGATCAGCCCGAGCTGCATGAGCCCGGCGCCGTCCTGAAGGCGCTGCCGCTCGATCGCGCCGTCGGCTTCATCCAGGGCATGTCGTCCGACCGGATCGCCGACATCTTCCGCAACGACCTGTCCGAACCGGAGCGGCATCGCTTCGTCGCGCGGCTCGATCGCGAGACCAAGGCGGCGCTCGCCTCGCTGCTCGCCTATCCCGAGCACAGCGCCGGCGCGATCATGACCACCGAGTTCGTCAGTGTCCCCGCCGACTGGACGGTGGCGCAGACGCTGGAGCATGTCCGCACCGTCGAGCGCACCCGCGAGACTGTCTATGCGATCTATGTGCTCGATCCCGCGACGCGGACGCTGCAGCAGGCGGTCGGGCTGCGCCGGCTGATCTCCGGCGATCTCGATGCGCTCGTCGGCTCGGCGGCCGGCCGGCGCGAACCGGTCAGCGTCTCGCCCGCGACCGATCGCGAGGAGGTGGCACGGCTGATCGCCAAGTACAACCTGCTCGCCGTGCCGGTGGTCGACGATGACAGGCGCATCCTCGGCATCGTCACCGTCGACGATGTCATCGACGCCATGGTCGACGAGACCACCGAGGACGTCCAGAAGCTTGGCGGCATGGAGGCGCTCGGCGAGCCCTACCAGCAGATCAGCTTCCTCACCATGATCCGCAAGCGCGCCGGCTGGCTCAGCGTGCTGCTGATCGGCGAGATGCTGACCGCCTCGGTGATGCAGTATTTCGAGGGCGAGCTCGAGAAGGCGATCGTGCTGACGCTGTTCATCCCGCTGATCATGAGCTCGGGCGGCAATTCCGGCTCGCAAGCGACCTCGCTGATCATCCGGGCGCTGGCGCTGCGCGAGCTCAGGCTCGGCGACTGGTGGCGCGTCGCATTGCGCGAACTGCCGACCGGCATGACGCTCGGTGCCATTCTCGGCACGATCGGCATCGTGCGCGTGGTGATCTGGCAGAAGCTCGGCTTCTACGACTACGGCGAGCACTGGCTGCTGGTCGCGGCGACGGTGGGCGTGGCGCTGATCGGCATCGTCACCTTCGGCTCGCTGACCGGCTCGATGCTGCCCTTCATCCTGACGCGGCTCGGCTTCGATCCGGCCAGCGCCTCGGCGCCCTTCGTCGCGACGCTGGTCGATGTCTCCGGCCTCGTCATTTATTTCAGCATCGCCGCGCTGATCCTGGGCGGGACGCTGCTCTAGCGGAACGGACTGCGTCCGCCTTGCCCGGCGGGCGCGGTTCTTGCTTGAAAACGCCGATGGACATCCTGACCGAGCGGCTCTTGCTGCGCCCCACCAAGCCGTCCGACGTGCCTGCGCTCTTCGCCTTTCTCGGCGACGCGCAGGCGATGCGCCACACCGCGCATTTCGCGACCCTGCGCGCCTGTCGCCGCCATGTCGCGGGGCATGAATGGCAGCGGCGCCGGCTCGGCTATGCGCCCTGGACGGTGCGGGACCGGGCGGACGGAGCGGTCATCGGCTGGGGTGGGCTGTTCGAGGACCCGTTCGATCCGGGCTGGGGCGTCGAGCTCGGCTACTGGTTCGCGCCGTCAGCCTGGGGCAGGGGCTATGCCAGCGAACTGGCGGCGGCGAGCGTCGCCGAGGCGCGCGATCGGCTGCATCTGCCGGAGCTGCGGGCCTTCGCCAAGCCGGACAACGCCGGCTCCTGCCGCGTTCTGGAGAAGGCCGGCTTCGTCGTCGAGCGCTATGTTCCAGAGCTGGAACGCAACCTCTATCGGCACGCGCTCGGCGGCTGAGCTCAGCTCGCCAGCACGCGCTGCGGCGGGAAGGTGACCTCGACCAGCGTGCCTTCCTTCTTGACGCTGGTGATGGTCAGCGCCGCCCGGTTGGCTTCGACCAGCGCCTTGGTCAGCGGCAGGCCGAGGCCGGTGCCACCCGATTTGCGCGTCGTCGGCACTTGCCGGAACGGCTCCAGCGCCAGCTTGATCTCGTCATCGTCCATGCCGATGCCGGTGTCGCGGACCCGCAGGATCGCTTCGCCCTGGTCGCCGAGGGCGGTCGAGACGATCACCTGCCCACCGGCATCAGTGAACTTCACCGCATTGGAGAGCAGATTGATCACGATCTGGCGCAGCGAGCGCTCGTCGGCGACGACCGGCGGCAGCTTGGGCGCGAGGCCGGAGCGCAGCACGACGCGGCCGCGCTGCGCCTCCGGCTGTAGCAGGTTCACGGCGGACAGCGCAATGTCGTTGAGATTGACGCTGCCGAAGTCGAGATCGAGCTTGCCGGCCTCGATCTTGGCGAGGTCGAGCAGATCGTTGACCAGGCTGATGACGTAGCCACCCGACTGGTGGATGTCGCGCAGATATTCCTTGTAGCGCTCGTTCTCGATCGGCCCGAAGCGCTCCTCGGCCATCACCTCGGCGAAGCCGATGATGGCGTTGAGCGGCGTGCGGATCTCGTGGCTGATCTTGGCGAGCACGTCGGATTTCTGCGCGCTCGCCTTCTCGGCCGCCTTGCGCGCCTCGACCAGCTCGCCCTCGGTCTTCTTCCAGGCGGTGATGTCGCGCAGCACCGCGCAGAACTTGCTGTCCGGTGCTTCGGCGATGCGGCCCATGGTCATGAACAGCGGGATGCGCCCGCCCTGGCGCACCCGTCCGACGACCTCGCGGCCATCGTTCATCAGCGAGGCGACGCCGCCGCCGATCAGCCCGTCCAAATAGTCGAGCGCCGGCGAATGGCTTTCCGGCGCGAACAGCAGGGTGAAGAGCTCGCCCGCGACTTCGCGCTGATCGTAGCCGAACAGCGCCTCGGCGCTCTTGTTGAGTGACAGGATGCGCCCGCGCCCATCGACGGTGACGACGCCGTCGGTCGCGGTGTCGAGCATCGCCGAAAGCTCGGAGACGCGAGCGTCGTTCGCCTGCCCCTCCAGCCGGAGCTGCTCGACGCGCGAGGCGGCCTCTTCCTCCTCCGCCGCGAACTCGGCCGCAAGCTCCTGCTCCTCCGCCTCCTCGGGCGTCAGCATCTTGAGGTCGCCGCCCGGCACGCTGTTGCGGAAGGCCATCAGCGTCGCGGGCTCGCCCTGCCAGCTCACGCTGGAGAGCCGGCCATCGACGCTGATCAACCCGCCCTTGCGGTCGACCAGGATCATCGCGCCGTCGCTGCTCGGGCTAAGACCCCTGATTAGCTTGCTGACGCCACCCGCCGCAGTGAGATCGTCGAGATCGGCATAATCAAGCAGGTCCAGCAAAGTGCGGTTGGCGTAGAGCGCCGTCTCATCGCGATTGACCAGCACCGCGATCGGCAGCCGGTCGAGGATCTCGGCGTGGGCGTTGGCGACGCGTGGGCGCAGCTCAGGCAGCGCAGCCGGTGCCGGAGTGGGCGCTGCCACCTCCGCCACGACGGCAGTCTGCTCCTTCGGATCGCCTGTCTCCTTTTCGCGCACCCGCAGCGGAGCGGCCACCGGCAGGCGCGGCTCGCCGGGCTCGCCCTCTTCGCCGGCGATGCGGGCGCCCAGTGCCTTGGCAATCTCGCGGAAGGCGTTGCGCTCGGCAGAGGAGAGCAGGGTCTTGGACGGTTCCAGCACCGGGCGCACGGCCGCCAGATGGCCGTTGCGCAGCGGCACGACATTGGCTGGCGGCGCTGCTGGAGCTGGCTGCGGCGGCTCGCTGGCCTCCGGCGCATCGTCGCCGTCCTCGGCTCGCGCCGGCGGGGCCTCGTCATCCGAAGCTGCGGGCTCGGCATCAGTTTCCTCGGCTTCTACTTCGGCTCCGGCAGGCGCAGTCGCCTCAGCCGGCGTTTCCGCGTCGGCCTCGTCTTCGCTGGTGTCGGCTTCGGCGTGCGCGACCGGCTCAGCTTCGGCAATCTCGTCCGGTGTGGGCTCGGAAAACGGCTCTTCCGCGATGGTTGCCCCGGGGAGCACCATCACGGCGGCCTCGGCATCCGGAGCGGTCGAGACAACCTCTTCTTCCGGAGCCTCGCGTTCCGGAAATGCCTCGTTGGCGGACGAGCGGACCAGACCGAAGCCGCGGAACCCGGCCGGTTGGCGTTCGCCGTCGAACAGGGGGAAGCCGGACAGCTCGACGCGGGCACCTTCGCCGGGCGATACGCGCCAGAGCACGGCCCGGCCGCTCCAGGTCGAGGATGTCGCGAGCCGCTTGGCCAGGTCGCCGTCGAGATCGAGCACGTCGCTCGCCAGCAGGGCCGGCCAGCGACGTCCTTGCGTCGCCTTTGCTGCATCCTGGCCGACGAGTCCGGCAAAGTCCTGCGACAGGCTGACCAGCGTTCCGTCGAGGTCGCTCTCCCAGAGGAAGCGCAAATTGGCGCGGCGCGCTTGTCCAGCTGATTCGGCCTGGCCATCCGCATCCGCAGCGGCGGCCGAGGAGGGCACAATGGCCTGCGTCGCGGGAGCACGCGGCTCCTCCTTCGGCACGGCGATGCCGAGGCGACGCAATTCGGAGGCGGTGACGCCGACCGCCAGCGCCGGGCCGGCTGCGGTTTCGATGCGCTTGCAGCCGCAGGTCACGAGACCGGCGAGGGAGGCGCCGAGCCGCAGCCGCTCGAGCCTGAGTGCAGTAGGCGAGGCCAGCCCGCTAGCGAGCAGCCGCAGTCGCTCACGTGTCGCCGCAGGCAGCTTTGCAGCTCCGCCGAAGGCGTCGAGCAGCGCCCGCCCGCCGGCATTGGCGAAGGCCGGCGCATCGCCATTGGCTGGCCAGAGCAGCAGCGCGCCCTCGCGGGCGAAGCCCGCAAGCGCGGGATCCTGCGCCAACGCGCCGGCTACGCCGTCCCAATCCCGTCCGGATTCGCTCATCACGCTCCGCTCAACCTGCTGGCGACTCCAGCCCGCGCGAATATACCTAACAAATCTTTAATAACGGCGCGAGCGGGGTGAATCCATGCGGGAACCACGCCTCTCCCCTGACGTTTCCAAACAGCGTTAATATGGCTCGCGCCGCCTTGTCCGGGGCGGCGTTGTCATTGCACTGCAATAATGATATTGCAGTGCACAATAGCGGCGTGACGTCGGAGACGGCGCGGACGCCTGGCCCGGTCGCAGGAGGACCCACCATGGACGGCAAGCTTCCCTACGAAGTTCCCACCGAAATGCGCGAGTTCGCCGAAAAGAGCGTCGACCAGGCTCGCAAGGCCTTCGATGGCTTCATCGGTGCCGCCCAGAAGGCAGTCGACAGCGCCCATGGCTCGGCCGAGTCGGCTCGCGTCAACGTCCAGGACATGACCAAGAAGGCGATGTCCTATGCCGAGAACAACATCGCGGCCGCCTTCGACCTCGCCGACAAGCTGGTCAAGTCGAAGGACATGAACGAAGTCCTTCAGCATCAGTCCGAATTCCTGAAGGCCCAGATGGCCGCGCTGCAGACGCAGCTCAAGGAAGTCGGCGCGAGCGTCCAGGACGTCGCCAAGAAGACGGCCGAGACCGCCGCCAAGGCGACCAAACTGAAGTGAAGCCGGCGCGCCGCGGACGCGGGGCGGGCTCTCACGACGAAACGGCCGGGCCGGTGCATGGCTCTCTGATGGGGTGAAAATCACCTCGCTGGAGCGTGCTCGTGCCCGGTTCCGTCGATCGCGCAGGCATGCCCTGCCGGAACCGTGAAGGAGAGATCCGATGGCTAAGCAGACTACACCTGGCAAGGCTCCGGTCAGCCTCGCACCGGTCAAGGCGCTGAGCGAGCCGAAGCCGGCCGTGCCGGCCGGGCCGGTTGCGCCCGTCAAGGCTCCCGAGGCCAAGCCGGTGGAAGCCAAGCCCGCGGTCGAGGTGAAGCCCGTCGCCGCTCCGGTCGCGATTGCGCCTGCTGCCAAGGTCGAGGCGAAGCCGGTTGCTGCTGCTTCGCAGCCCGTCGCCCAGCCGACCGTGAAGGCTGCGCCCGCTGCTGTCGCCGCGCCCGCATCGAAGCCCGCCGCAAAGGTCGTCGCCGAGCCGGCCAAGCGCATTACTCCGCAGAAGACCAAAGTCGCGAAGCCCATCGCCAAGGTCGCTGCTCCGGCCGTCAAGCCCGAGGTCGCCAAGGTTGCGGTTGCCGCGCCCGTGCCCGCCAAGGTCGCTGCCGAGCCGGTCAAGGCGCAGCCCGTTGTCGCCAAGGTCGACCCTGTCGTGGTGAAGCCGGCGGCTCCCGTTGCGGCCAAGGTCACCGAAGCCGTCCAGCCGGCCAAGCCGGTTGCGGCCCCCGTCGTTGCCAAGCCGGTTGCGGCGCCGAAGCCGGCTGCCATCGCAACCTTCTCGGCGGCTGCCTGGCTAGAGCCCACTTTGGCGCTGACGCGCGCCTTCGGCGCCGTCCAGGCCAAGGTGCTCGACCATGCCTGCGCCGAGCTTAAGGCGACGCTGGGCGAGGTCGAGACGCTGGCGCGCACGCAGAGCACCGCGGACGCCGTTGCTCTGCAGGCCAAGGCCTTCCGTCGCAGCTACGAATCCTTCACCGCCCATCTCGGCGACCTCGCCGCGACTGCTCGCCAGGAACTGCCGCGTCGTTGATTTTGAAAGCCGGCGCGGTTTTCCACGCGCCGGCCTGCATTTGCCGTTGCATTCGGCGAGGCGTGGCACTAGGTTCCGCGCCGTCGCCGGACTGCTTCCAGGCGCCGCGACATCAGGCGCAAGCCGTGCAGCCATAGCTCAGTTGGTTAGAGCGCTAGATTGTGGATCTAGAGGTCCCCCGTTCAAGCCGGGGTGGCTGTACCATCTTTCTCTTCCGGGAAATCAGAGCCTTGCGCAGCCATAGGGTGGCGCCGAGGAGCTTGTGAGCGGCAAGGAATCGCCGAGGCGGGAAGTACGAGTGAGGCAATTTCTCGGTACAGCCGTCGAGTGAGACTATCCGGCTGCCGTCAAGAATCAGCTCCGCTTACTGAGAAGCTTCAAATTTGGGCGACGCGCCCAGCGCTCGCTGTCTTACGTGAATGTTCTGAAGCTTCAGGCGCTGAGTTCTTCAGGGCCTGCCACGCGTTGACGGTTGTCGACGCGTCAAGCTGTGGCAAAACGGGTGTGGTGTCGTCGATTGACGGAACCTCTTCCAACGCTCATTCCTTGTAGACGGATGCCGCTTGAACCAATGGAGCGAAAGGAGGCTCGGATGGACGAAGGTAACGTCATCGGCGCCTTCAGCGAAGAAGATGCGGCGCGCCTGACAGGCCTTTCGGTCGGACAGCTTCGGTTATGGGACCGTTCGGAGTTCCTGCGCCCGAGTTATGCCCCCAAGAATCGGCATCTGCCTTATAGTAGAGTCTATTCGTTCCGTGACCTTGTGTCGCTGCGCGTGCTGGGCCAATTGCGAAACGCTCATTGTGTGCCAATGCAGCATCTGCGTAAGGTGTCGCAAAAGTTGGCGGATTTTGGTGATACAAAGTGGACGGCAGCTACGCTTTACGTGCTAGGGAAGCGTGTCGTTTTCACTGACCCAAGGACAAATGAGAGAAAAGAAGTTGTCAGCGGGCAGCGAGTGTTTGATATACCGCTCAGCGTTGCTATTTCTGATACTCGTAAGGCCATTCAGGCATTGAACGAACGCTCGGGTAGCGATGTAGGTAAGATTGTACAGGCACGTTTCGTCATGCAAAATGAGCCCGTTTTTAACAGGACTCGTATCCCTGTAGCGGCGGTGAAACGCTATCTGAAAGCAGGCGCATCTGTGGAGACGATTCTGAAGGAGTTTCCGCAGTTGACCTTGAGTGATATCGAAGCCGCGCGCGGTTTTGATAGCGAGGCAAGCGCCGCTTGATGGTAAGGCGGCCTGTCATTGCATTTCTTACCGACGTAAACGTGCCTGATTCTGTTGGAGACTGCTTAATTGAACGCGGCCATGATGTAGCTCGCGTTCGCGATCACATGGCCGTCGATGCTCCCGATCCTATCGTGGCCGAAGCTGCAATGAATGCTGATAGGATATTAGTTAGCTGGGATCGCGATTTTAACCATCAACGCTTCATGCAGCCGCGCTTTGCTCGCCTCAGTCGCATTGGTTTTTCATGCCCAGAGCCAGAGGGCGCTGAGAGGCTCCGCACTGTGCTTGACCTTGTTGAGTTTGCAATTGGCAGGGCGGCGGGCGAGTCCATTACGATCCGGGTTGCGCGAAATAAGATCTTGGTCACTTGCTGACGCCCTTTCGCTGAGCATTGGAAGTTCTCTTTCCCGAGATTGCGTGCCTGCCCCGCGCCGGCCTAGCTTGCCGCGCGGCCTGGAGCCGCCAGCCTCGGGAGCACTCCATGCCCAGCAAGATCGATCTCCTCAATCCCGCCTCGCTCTCGCCGCCGACCGGCTATTCGCACGTCGCCATCGTCAAGGCGGAGCGGCAGATCCATGTCTCCGGCCAGGTCGCGTTCGATCCGATGGGCAAGGTGGTCGGGGAGGGCGACATCGCCGCCCAGGCGGAGCAGGTCTATGCCAATCTCGCCGCTGCCCTGGCCGCTGCCGGCACCGATTTCACCAAGGTGTTCAAGCTGGTGACCTATGTCGTCGGCCTCAGCACCGAGAAGGCGGTCGCCGTGCGCAAGGTGCGCATGAAATACCTTGGCGACGGCCCTTACCCTGCGAGCACGATGGTCGGCGTTACCGCGCTCGTCGATCCGCGCCTGCTGATCGAGATCGAGGCGATCGCGGCGCTGGATTGACGTGCCGCCGCACAGGGCTTGCGGCGCGGTGCGCCGCTCGCCATATCTCACTCACGCGGTTGGGTTCGCCTTTCGCGTGCGGGGCGCTGCGTAAGCGGGCTCCGATAGTTCCAGAGGCGCCTTTCAAAGGGCTTCGTGATGACGCGTCCGCCTAGCCTGTCGCATCCCTTCCTGCTTGGCTTCGACGATATCGAGCGGGCACTCGACCGGGTCGCCAAAGGCGCCGGCGATGGCTATCCGCCCTACAATATCGAGCGCATGCCGCGCACGGAGGACGAGCCCGACAAGCTCAGGATCACGCTCGCGGTGGCCGGGTTCTCGCGCGACCAGCTCGAGATCACGCTGGAAGAAAACCAGCTGACCATCCGCGGCCGGCAGGTCGACGACAAGACGCGGCATTTCCTGCATCGCGGCATCGCCGCGCGGCAGTTCCAGCGCTCCTTCCTGCTCGCCGACGGCATGCAGGTCCTGGGGGCTGATCTCTCGAACGGGCTGCTCGCGATCGATCTGGCCCGTCCGGAACCGGAACGGCTCATCCGGCGTATCGATATCATGAGCCGCGACTAGGCCCCTGAGGGCTACAGAAGGTCTTTACGAGAAAGGCATGCGGTTTGCCTTCCGTTCATGATCAAGGATGCACAATCAAACCGCCTCGCACTGCTCTGAAGGAGGGCGCGATGACTGAGACCAGAAACAACCCTCTGACCACGGCTGAATTTGCCGCCCTCGGCAACGGCCAGGTCGCCTATCTCAAGCCGATCATGTCGGACGAGTTGGCCCGCATTTTCCCGCAGGCGCCCGAGATCGAGCCCGGCCTGCAGCTCTTCGCGCTGCTGGCGGCCGATGGCGCGCCGATCCTGGTGACCGATTCCCTGGAGGCCGCGACGGCCAACGCCTGGGAGCACGATCTGCGGATGGTCAGTCTGCACTGACCCGATATGTCTATGCCGTCGTGGGCGCGATGCCCTCGACGGCGGTGACGAGGCGCGCGATGTCCTCCGGCGTCGACAGGCGATGGTCGCCGTCCTTGATCAGGGTCAGCACGACCGGGTCGTGCGGCAGATGCTCGACCAGCTTGAGTGCCTGGCCATAGGGCACGTCGGGATCCTTCATTTCCTGCAGGATATGGATGGGGCACCCGGTTTCGAGCGAGTGCCCGAACAGGAGATGGCGCCGACCGTCCTCGATCAGGGCTCGTGTGATCGGCATCGGCTCGGGCGAATACTCCGAGGGCCGCTGCCAGACGCCGTCCCGGATGATCGTCTCGCGGATCGCCTCCGGCATCTGCGCCCACATCAGCTCCTCGGTGAAGTCGACGGCCGGCGCGATCAGCACGAGGCCGGCTGGTTGTCGTTCCGGCGCAGTCTTGCGCAATTGCAGTGTCGTCAGCAGCGCGACCCAGCCGCCCATCGACGAGCCGACCAGGACGGCCGGACCTCGGGTATGGGCAGTGAGCACGGCCTGCGCATCCTCGATCCAGTGCGACATCGTCCAGTCAGCGAAATCGCCGCTCGATTCGCCATGGCCGGCATAGTCGAAACGGATGAAGGCGCGCCCTGCGCGCTCCGCCCAGGCGGCGAGCGCCTCGGCCTTGGTGGCGCGCATGTCCGAGCGCAGGCCGCCGAGCCAGACCACCGGCGGGCGCTTGCCGGCCTGCGCCAGCACCGCGATCTCGCGGCATTCCGCACCGGTACCGACGCTCAGAAATTGCGGCTCAGGCCTCATCACCCTATTCTCTCCTGTGATGAACCGGGTGAAAGCAGCCATCTCATGCTGCATTCCCGCCCGATTTGGTGATCATCACGACCCCGATAGCATCGGCGAGTCGCCAAGCAGAAGGCCTTTTCGAGCAGTGAACACCTCCCTGCGTTCCGGCGCGCAACTCTCCCTGCCGTCGACCGAGACGCATCCGCTGGCCGGGCGCACCGTGCTGCAGATCATCCCGGAGCTGGAAGCCGGCGGGGCGGAGCGCACCGCGGTCGATATCGCCGCCGGGCTGACCGAGGTCGGCGCCCGGGCACTGGTCGCGACGGAGGGAGGGCGGCTCGTCGCCGAACTGCAGGCCAAGGGCGGCATCTGGCTGCCGTTCCCGGCCGCGGCCAAGAATCCGGTCTCGATGCTGCTCAACGTGCGCACCTTCGCGCTGCTCTGCAAGCGCGAGCGGGTCGATCTCGTCCATGCCCGCTCGCGGGCGCCGGCCTGGGTCGCACTCGCGGCGACGCGGGCGCTGAAGCTGCCCTTTGTCACCACCTATCACGGCTCCTACAACGCCCGCTCGACGGTGAAGAACCTGTACAATTCGGTGATGGCGCGCAGCGACGTCGTCATCGCCAATTCCGGCTACACCGCCGACCTGATCCGCGCCCGCCACCCCTTCGCCCGCGACCGCATTCGCGTCGTCCATCGCGGCACCGATTTCTCGGCCTTCGCGCCATCGGCGGTCAGCCCGGAGCGGATCAGTGCCCTCCGCAGCGCCTGGGGCGTCGAGCCGCACCAGCGCATCGTGCTGCTACCCGGCCGGCTCACCGGCTGGAAGGGACAGAAGGTGCTGATCGAGGCGGCGCGCCAATTGCGCGATGCCGGCGACGAAGACACCGCCTTCATCCTCGCCGGCGACGCGCAGGGGCGCGACGGCTATGTTCGTGAGCTCGACGAAGCCATAGCGAAGGGCAAGCTCGAAGGCCGGGTCCGTCGCGTCGGCCATTGTGCGGACATGCCGGCCGCCTTCCTGGCGGCTGCCGTGGTGGCGGTACCCTCGACCGAGCCGGAGGCCTTCGGCCGCGTCGCGGTGGAGGCGCAGGCGATGGGCACGCCGGTCGTCGTCTCCAATCTCGGCGCCGTGCCGGAGACGGTGCTGGCGCCGCCGCAGGTCACGCCGCAGGAGCGTAGCGGCTGGCATGTTCCGCCGGGCGATGCGGCGGGGCTCGCAGAGGCTCTGCGCGAGGCGCTGGCGCTGCGGCCTTCCGCCCGCGACGCGCTGGCGCGGCGTGCCCGCTTGCATGTCGAACGCCACTTCTCATTGGCCTCGATGGTCAATGACACACTCGATGTCTATTGCGCCCTGCTCGGGCGCTGAAACCGCCTGATCCATTGACAACGCTTCGCGTTGTGCAATGTGTCTCACCAACGGCGCGATGCGCGCCATTCACAGGAGAATACAGCCATTCGTCGTCCCTTCCGTGCCGCACCAGCCCCCGTCAAGGACGGTCCCCGCGCCAACCGCGACATTCGTGGCGTCCGCGACGTCCAGCTCATCGACGATACCGGCGCCAACCGTGGCGTGGTCTCGTTCTTCGAGGCGCTCAAGATTGCCGAGGATGCCGGTCTCGACCTGGTCGAGATCGCCCCCAATTCGCAGCCGCCCGTCTGCAAGATCCTTGACTATGGCCGCTTCCGCTTCCTCGAGCAGAAGAAGGCGTCCGAGGCGCGCAAGAAGCAGCGCACCATCGAGATCAAGGAAATCAAGCTTCGCCCCGGCATCGACAAGCACGACTACGACGTGAAGATGAAGGCGATGCACGGCTTCTTCGAGGAAGGCGACAAGGTGAAGGTCACCCTGCGCTTCCGCGGTCGTGAGATGGCGCACCAGGACCTCGGCGTGAAGGTACTGGAGCGCGTCAAGGTCGACACCGCCGAGGTCGCCAAGGTCGAGAGCGACTGGCAGCTCGAAGGCCGCCAGATGGTGATGGTGCTCGCGCCCCGATAAGGCGAGGCTTGAGCGCCTCGCCTAATAGCGTCGCGTTCGGAACCGCCTTTCACAAAGCCCGGCCGCCTCGGCCGGGCTTTGTCATTCCGGCGGCCTCTCGGTTCATGCGGTTTCGTATGAAGCAGATACCCGGCACACAGCCCCTCTATCAAAATCAGGGGCGGCGATAGCCACGGGCTCGGGCATAGGATTCCGCCTGATCGGCGGTAAGCAACGCTTTCATGGCCAGATGGGCGTCCAGATGGGTCGCGCGAAGCCGGCCCTGAACGCTGGCTGCTGTCGCGGCGGCTACTGTGATCGAAAGTGAAGTTGCACGTCCGTCCCGGAAGAGGCGGTCGAGTTCGGCCTCGGCTGCAATCAGCTCGTCTCCCAGCTTGCTGGCCTGAGCCTTCATCGCGGCGAAAATCTCTTCCGTTCGCTGCCTTTGCACCGAGGTCAGGCCGATCTGCTGTGCCAGCTCCAAGGCATGGCTCGGTCCCGGATAGCCGTTCAGTTCGGCCGGCAGGGCGAGGGACATTCCCCGTCCGGCTCGTAAATCCGCGATCTGCTCGGTTGAAAGCGCCTTAATCGTTCGCTCTGCCAAGCCGGCGTAAGGGGAGGGCGCCTTGCCGGCTTCATGCCCGGCGTGTTGTGCGAGCACCATGCCCGATCCAAGAGCTGCGATGATGAGAGCGATGTAGCAACGCATGGCGATTGGTCTCCTCCGGTCTGTCCGCAGAGACTTGCCATCCGGCGCGGCTCGACGACATGATCATGATCATGTCCAGCCGATTGATCGCATTGCTGAGAGAGATGCGGGACAGCGAGCATCGTCTCGCGCCCGGCGAAAGCCTGTTTCGAGCTGGTGATCCTGTCGTCAGGATGTTCGTCGTCGTCGAGGGGACGGTCGGCCTCGTCCGGTATGGCGAAGCCGGGAGGCACTTGCTTCTGCAGCGCGCCGCTGCAGGAAGTCTCCTGGCCGAGGCGTCCTATTTCAGCGCGCATTATCACTGCGATGCCGTGGCTTGTGAACCATCCCGGTTGATCGGCGTAGCCACGCGCAAGCTGAAGGCTACGGAAGCGGACGTGTCGGATTTCATGCGCGAACTGGCCGCACATCTCGCCCGCGATGTTCAGCGCATGCGGGCTCACGCCGAGATACTGGCCCTCAGAACGGTCGCGCAAAGGCTCGATGCCTGGCTGCTGGCCAGCGGCGAGCCGTTTCCTGCGAAGGGAGCATGGGCGGGGCTAGCCGCTCAGATCAATGTCGCTCCTGAAGCGCTCTACCGGGAACTGGCCCGGCGGCGCCGCCTGAGCGATCGTTCCGCCGGGCAAGTCCAGGATATCGCGCCCACCTAGCTGACGGAGCGGATGATCTCGCGATACGCCGCCTCCGGGAAGGCCTTGAGTGTTACGGTGCGGACATTGCCGAGCATGGCGAGTTGCAGGCAGAAGCGCGCCTGCACGGCATCGTCCGGCGCCTCGCAGATCAAGACCATGTCGTATTTGCCCATGGTCATGAAGAAGGCCTTGAAATCGCCGCCCATGTCCCTCAGCGCCTGCTTGGCCGTATCGAGACGATTGGGCGAATCCTTGAGGTTGCGTGCGCCCTGGTCGGTCCAGTTGAGCAGCATGATGTAGGTCGTCATGGCGCTTCTCCCCGAAAGGCCCGGCCTTTCGTCGGAAGCTGCTTACGGCGGCCCGCTTGTCGCCGTGCGGTTCCGGATGGGCCGTTGACCATCCGCCGGGCCTGCGTGGCAATCTAGCATGACCCAGCGGTATCGGGCAGGGCCTATTGCGGGAGCAGGCGCTTGAGCTTCCTGACCGCGCTGTCCGGTGTGGTCAGGATCGGCTTGCCCGTAGCGGCGGCGACCGCCGGTGCGGCCCGCGCCAGGCTGAACTGCGCCAGAGCGATCGCATCGCAATCGGCAAGGTCGCCAACCGCCAGCGCCGCCAGCCGGTCGTGCTCGGCCCCGTCGCCATGGTCGAGCGCGGCGAGCGCGCCCTCAGCGAGCTTGGGTACGACCGTCAGCGAGCCCGGAAATTCCGGCGGCATCGATTGCAGCGTCGGTCCGAAGCTGGCGAGAAGGCCGATCCTGCCGCCGATCGCCTCGGCTTCCTCGATCATCGCCTCGTTCGGTTTCAGCACCGGCAGCGGGGCAAGCGCGCGCTGCACCGCTTCGATGCAGGGGCCGAAGGCCGAGCAGGTGAAGAGGATGCCGTCGGCGCCGGTGGCGCGCGCATAGCTGGCGAGGCTGAGGAAGCGCCCGGTCATCGCCTCGGTGATCTGACCGTCTCGGGAGAGATCGGCCGAGAGGCTGTCGTCGAGCAGGTTCATCAATGTGGCCTCAGGCCACAGCCGCGCGAACGCCGCCTCGATCGGAGGCGGCGAATGGCGCAGCGCATGGATCAGCGCGATCCGCATGATCAGCCCTTAGCGAATGGGGTGCGGGTATTGCAGACCGCCACGCGAGGCGAGGTCGTTCAGGCCGCGCTTCAATTGCAGCTTCGAGCCCATGCCGACATTGCGCTCGAAGCTCTCGCCGTAATTGCCGACATGCTTGATCACGCGATAGGCCCAGTCATTGCTCAGTCCGAGACCCTCGCCGAACTTGCCCTCGGTTCCAAGCAGGCGCTTGATCTCCGGATTGCCCGATTTCAGCATCTCGTCGACATTGGCCTTGGTCACGCCGAGCTCCTCGGCGTTGAGCATGGCGTAATGTGTCCACTTGACCAGGTTGAACCAGCTCTCGTCGCCGCGCTTCACCGCCGGGCCGAGCGGCTCGCGCGAGATCAGTGTCGGCAAAATGACGAAATCGTCCGGCTTGGAGAATTTCAGGCGCTCGGCGGCAAGGCCGGAGGTGTCGGTGGTGAAGGCGTCGCAGCGCCCGGCCTCCAGCGCCTTCACGCCCTCTTCGTTTGTGGCGAAGCCGATGATCTCGTATTTCAGCTTATTGGCGCGGAAGAAGTCGGCGAGGTTGAGCTCGGTCGTGGTGCCTTGCGTCACGCAGATCGAGGCGCCGTTCAGGCCCTTCGCTTCGGTGACCCCCAGTGACTTGCGCACCATGAAGCCCTGGCCGTCGAAATAGTTGATGATCGGCCAGGACATGCCGGCCGAGGTGTCGCGCGACATCGTATAGGTCGCGTTGCGGGCGAGCATGTCGACCTCGCCCGACTGGACCACGACGAAGCGCATCTGCGGCGTCGTCGGCACGAACTTGATCTTGTTCGGGTCGTTGAAGATCGCCGAGGCGACGGCGCGGCAAAGGTCGATGTCGAGACCGTCCCAGCGTCCGTCCGGCCCCTGCAGGCCGAAGCCGGGCAGGGCGATATGGTTGCCGCAGATCAGCTCGCCGCGCGCCTTGACGCGGTCGAGCGTGCCGGTCTGGGCGCCGGCAGCCCCGGTAAGGCCGAGCGTCGCAAGCCCGGCGAGCAGTAGATGTTTCATCTGTTTCATGATGGTTCCCCTGTGGTTGCTGATCCGAGGATCTTCACGCCCTCGGTGGCTGGGCTTGCGCCTGCCGGTCTTCGCAGTCGCCGACCAGGCCGGCCCAGAGCCGGCGCAGGGCGGGTTTGCGGTTGGTGCTGTCGCGATAGGCGACGAGCGAAAGCGGCATCGTCCAGGCCTCGTCGCCGATCGCGACGAGCTTGTCGCCGGCGGCCTCGGCCGAGCATTCCGGCAGCCAGGCGACGCCGTAGCCGGCGACTGCCATCTCGCGCAACGCATCGGCCATGTCGCTCTCGATCAGGCGCTGGCCGAACAAGGGCTGCGGCGCGGCCTCGATGATCAGGTCGACCATGCGGCCGAGATAGGCGCCGGACGAATACATCAGCAGCGGCAACGGGCTCGCCTTGTCGCCGGGCAGCCGCCAGCGATCGGCCTGGGCGGCGGCGACATAGGGGCGCAGACGCTCGGAGCCGACGACGAGCCGGTCATATTGCTCCGGATCGAGATGGATCGGCTGCTGGGCGTGATGGAAGCAGACCAGCAGGTCGGCGGTGCCGGAGACCAGAGCCGTCACCATGTCATGGACGTCGCCGGGCATGATCTGGCAGTTCAGGCCGAGCCCGCTCGACCAGCTTGCCCACCAGCCGGGCAGGCGGCCTGTCGCGAGCGCGTGCGGCAAGGCGATCCTGACCTGGTCGCGCCGCGCCGTCGCCTGCCCGGAGAGGCCACTGCGCGCATCCAGCATCTGGTGCAGGCACTCGGCAGCGGTCTCGCGGAAGCGCTCGCCTTCGGCCGTCAGCCGTGTCGGAAAGACACTGCGGTCGATCAGAGTGACGCCGAGCCAGGATTCGAGAGACTGGATGCGCCGGCTGAAAGCCGCCTGCGAGGCGTTGCGCTCCTCGGCGGCGCGGGTGAAGTTGCCGCGCTCGGCCACAGTCAGGAAGTCCTGGAGCCAGCGGATGTCCATCACGGCATCTCTGCCGCCAGCGAGGCTCGGACGCAGGCGCGCGCCAGCGCCTCGGTCGCATCGATGGTGCGGGGCGCATGGCGGCTGCCGGAGAAGGCGATCGGCAATTCGGTGCAGGCCAGCAGCAGGCGGCCGGCCCCGGCGGCGAGGAGGTGGTCTGCCGCGGCTTCGGCGAGGCGCGCGCCGCCGGCGTCCTTGCCTTTCACTGCGGCGATCGTCTCGTCGATCAGGGTCTGCGCCTGCTCGTCTGGCAGCATGAGCGTGCGACCGGCCGCAGCGAAGCGCGCCTGGTAGAGGCCGGCGCTGACGGTGCCGCGCGTTCCCAGCAGAGCGACCGGTTCGCCGGAATCGTCTTCGGCGGTCAGCATCTCGACCACCGCATCGGCGATGTGGAGCAGCGGGACGCCGCAATTGCGTGCGAGCCGCTCATGCCAGTGATGCGCGGTGTTACAGGGAATGGCAATGACCTCGGCGCCGCCGCGGGCAAGCTGCATCAGCCCGGCCAGCATCGGCAGGAAGGGCGCGTCGCTGCCGATCGCGATCGCCGAGGAGCGGTCCGGGATCTGCGGTACGTCATGCACCAGCAGTGGGACATGCTCCTGATCCCGGGTGGCGGGCGTCAGCATGACGATCTTGGCCATGAAGTCGATCGTCGCCGCCGGGCCCATGCCGCCGAGCACACCAACAAGCCGTCTGCAAGGAATGATCTGCATGGCCGGACGGTGCCCGCAAGGTACGCGCATGGCCAATGCAAATTTTGCATTATCGAAAAGACGGGCGTTTTCATGGCCTTGCGGAAGCGAGTGCGGCATCGACCGCCTCGCCCAACCGCTCGACGATGGTGTCGACGGTCGCCGCGTCGATGATGAAGGGCGGGGCGAGCAGGACATGGTCCCCGGCGCTGCCGTCGGCTGTGCCGCCCATCGGGTAGATCAGCAGGCCACGCTCCTGCGCCGCCTGCTTGATCCTGGCGTTGAGTTTCAGGGCAGGGTCGAAGGGCGTCTTGGTCGAGCGGTCGGCGACGATCTCGACGCCCCAGAAATGGCCGCGGCCGCGGATGTCGCCGACATGGTGATGGTTGCCGAAGCGCTCGCGCAGGCGCTGCTCCAGCCGCGCGCCCTGCTTGCGGACATTGGCGAGCAGATCGTCGCGCTCGATCACCTTCTGCACCGCGAGCGCGGTGGCGCAGGCGAGGGGATGGCCGACATAGGTCTGGCTGTGCGGGAAGACGCCGGAGCCCTGCCGGACCGCCTCGACGACCCGCTTCGAAGCGAGCATCGCGCCGATCGGCGCATAGCCGCCGCCCAGTCCCTTGGCGATCGCCATCAGGTCGGGGGCGATCCCTTCCTGCTCGCAGGCATGCAGCGTGCCGGTGCGGCCCATGCCGCTCATCACCTCGTCGAGGATCAGCAGCACGCCATGGCGGTCGCAGATCTCGCGGATGCGCTTGAAATAGCCCGGGGCGGCAGGGACGGCGCCGAGTGTCGCGCCGACCACCGTCTCGGCGACGAAGGCGCAGACCGTCTCCGGCCCGAGTTCCAGAATCTTTGCCTCGAGCTCGTCGGCGACGCGTAAGCCGTATTCCTCGCTGGTCTCGTCGGCCCGGCGGCCGCGATATTCGTAGCAGGGCGAGATGTGATGGCCCGGCATCAGCATTTGCTCGAACGGCGCGCGGTCCTTCATCCGCCCGCCGACCGAGAGCGCACCCAGCGTGATGCCGTGATAGCTCTGCCGGCGCGAGATGAAGTTGACACGGCGGGCCTCGCCCTTCTCGACAAAATAGTGCCGGGCCATCTTCAGGCAGGCCTCGATCGCCTCCGAGCCCGAGCTGCAGAAGTAGACACTCTCCATCCCGGCCGGCGCCCGTGCGATCAGATGGTCGGCGAGTTCCTCGGCCGCGTCGGTGGTGAAGAAGCTGGTATGGGCATAGGCGAGCTTGTCGATCTGCGCATGCATCGCCGCCAGCACGTCGGGATGGCCGTGGCCGAGGCAGGAGACGGCGGCGCCGCCGGAGGCGTCGATATGCTCGCGTCCGTCGCGGTCACGCAGCACCATGCCCTCGCCGCCGGTCGCGGTGGGATAGGTCTTGCTCAGCATGCGATGCAGGATGTGGCTCATCGATGGCCTCGCCGGGTGGATTTGGGGGTGAGGAAGGTGCCGGCCGCATCGAGTGCGGCTTCATGGCGAGCGATCGCGTCGAGTGCGGCCTTGCCCTTGCGTGCCGTCATCAGCGCCGCCAGGCATTCGACCGCGGCGAAGGCTGGCGTCATCGTGTGGAAGAAGGACGGCGTCTCGGTCCGGGCCAGCAGCGCGACGTCGGCAATGGCGGCGAGAGGGGAGAGTGCGCTGTCGGTCAGCGCCACCACTCTCGCGCCGCGCTCCCTGGCGATTTCGGCCGCCTGCACGGTCTGGCGCGTATAGGGCGCGACCGAGACGGCGAAGAGGACGTCGCCAGGGCCGATTCGGCGCAGCGCGTCGATGCCGCGCCCGCCGGCACCGTCGGCGAGAACCGAGCTCGCACCGATCAGGTCGCGGATATAGTCGAGCATGAAGGCGGCCGGGAAGGCCGAGCGCAGGCCGAAGCAGAACACGGTCTGCGCCTCGCTCAACAGGTCGGCGGCCTGCTCGAAGCGGGCGAGCGCCTGCGGCTCACGCAGTGCTTTCAGGTGCTCGGCCAGCGCTGCGAACATGTCCTGCGCGATCGCGCCCGGGCCTTCCTCGCCATGGCGCTGCATCAACTCGCCGGCGCGACCGGCAAAACCCTCCGGCCGGCGCCGCAGCGCTGCCGCGTGGACCGCGCGCAATTCATCGTAGCCCTTGAGCCCGAAGCGCTGCGCCAGCCGGGTCAGGGTGGCTGGCGACAGGCCGGCGCGCTTGGCCTGCTCGCGCGTCGTCAGCAGCGCGACATCGGCGGGATGGTCGAGCACCCAGCGCGCCGCCGCCTGCAATTGCTGCGGCAATTGCTCGAAGCTCTCTGTGAGGCTCGCCGTCAGGCCGGGCTTATCCATGCGCCGGACTTTAGCAGCGTGGCTTTGAATGTGAAACAGATTACTTGATTGAATGTAATTGAAACATTTGTTTCAGATTGGCTGGTTGCCAGAAATCCGCTGCCGAGCCTTGCTCAGCTCCGCACGAGCAGCCCGTCGAGCATCAGGTTGAAGGCGCCGATCGCCTTGCGCGAGGTCGCTTCCGGTTCGGGCGCGTTCGCGATCCACTGCGCCGCATGTTGCGTCGCGCCCGCGATCAGTCGTGCAGCCGCTTCCGGGTCGATCGGGGCGATGACGCCGGTCTCGGCCAGTTTGGTCAGGCTCTCGGTCATCGAGCGAATGCACTCGCTCAACGTCGGCCAGTCCCAGGGATCGCCGAGCACGGCAGGGCCATCGCGCAGCATGATGCGCTGGATCTCGGGATCGAGCGCCAGCTCGATATAGGCGGTGCATTCGTCGCGGAAGCCGGTCCAGGGATCGCTCGCCTTCGCCGTCACCGCCCGCATATGCGCATTCATTTCGCCGTCGATCTCGGCGATCACCGCGACCAGCAGACCCTTCTTGTCGCCGAAATGGTGATAGAGCGCGCCGCGCGTCAGCCCGGCCGAGGCGGTGAGGTCATCCATCGAGGTCTCGGCATAGCCGATAGAGCCGAAGGCGCCGCGCGCCGCGGCGATCAGCTTGGCCCGTGTCTCGGCGATCATCTGGCTGCGCGGTTTGCGCATCGTCCATGTTCCTTTCGCATACGGTGCGTATGTGAATTGACATACGCTACGTATGTAACTATTCATGTCACATACGCAACGTATGTCAATTGCGCTTTCAAATTGCGCTTCGATGTGACGGAGACGTCCATGCCCAACCCTTATCGCGAGATTTTCCGGGCGCCGGGCTCGATCGGCTTCTCGGCCGCCGGCTTCATCGCCCGCATGCCGTTTTCCATGGTGACGATCGGCATCGTCACCATGCTGTCCCAGGCGCGCGGCGAGTACTGGCTCGCCGGTGGCGTCGCCGCGACCTTCGCGCTCGCCAATGCGCTGATCGCGCCGCAGATCTCGCGGCTGGTCGATCGCCATGGCCAGAGCAGGGTGCTGGTCCCCGCGACGCTGGGAGCGCTCGCCGCGCTCGCCGGGCTGATACTGGCGACACGTTTCGAAGCGCCGGTCTGGGCGCTCTTCCTCTTCGCCGGGCTCGCCGGCACGACACCGAGCATGATGGCGATGGTGCGTGCCCGCTGGACCGAGATCTATCGCGATACGCCGCATTTGCGCACCGCCTTCGCCTTCGAATCGGTCGTCGACGAGGTCATCTTCATGATCGGGCCGGTGATCGCGATCGGCCTCAGCGTCGTCTGGTTCCCGGAGGCAGGGCCGCTCGCCGCAGCGATCCTGCTCGCCGTCGGCATGGCGCTGTTCGTGGCCCAGCGCGGCACCGAGCCGCCCGTGCACCCGCAGGGCGCCGATAGTGGCGGCTCGGCCATCCGGCTGGTGCCGGTGCAGATCATCGCGCTGCTGATGGTCGCGCTCGGCATGGTCTTCGGCACGGCCGAGGTCACGGCGGTCGCCTTCGCCGAAGCGCAAGGCAACAAGGCAGCGGCGAGCCTGGCGCTTGCGGCCTATGCCGCCGGCTCCTTCATCACCGGCCTCGTCTTCGGCGCGCTACGGCTGCGCCTGGCGCTCACCACGCAGTTGCTGCTGGCAATCGGGCTCGCCGCGGCGACGACATTGCCGCTGCTGATCGTCTCGTCGCTCTGGATGCTGGGCGTCGTGCTCTTCATCGCCGGCGCCTCGATCTCGCCGACGATCATCGTCGCGATGGCGTTGGTCGAGCGGCACGCGCCACCTTCGAAGCTGACCGAGGGCATCACCTGGACGATGACCGGCATGGGCATCGGCATGGCGGCTGGCTCGGCGGTCGCCGGCTGGCTGATCGACGTCTATGGCGCGCGCAGCGGCTTCTATGTCTCGGTCGCCGGTGGCTTCTCGGCGCTGGCGATCGTTGTGGCCGGGCTCTGCCTGCTCGCCGAGCCGCAGCGGGCCGCCGGCGAGGATCTCGACGGACTGAAGGCGAACTGCGCCTGAAGCTCCAGCCCATGAAAAGGGGCGGCCTCCCGCAGGAGGTCGCCCCTTCCATCTGTAAGTCGCTCAGCGGATCGGCGGCGCGTATTGCAGCCCGCCCTGCGACCAGAGCTTGTTGGCGCCGCGCGGCAGCGGGTTGCGGCTCTGGGCACCGAAGTGCCGCTCGAAGCTCTCGCCGTAATTGCCGACCGCCTTGATGATCCGCACCGCCCAGTCGTTGGTCAGGCCAAGCGACTCGCCGAACTTGCTCTCGACGCCGAGCATGCGGCGCACTTCCGGATTCTGCGAGCTCTTCACCATCTCGTCGACATTGGCCTTGGTCACGCCGAGTTCCTCGGCGTTGATCAGCGCGAACACGGTCCAGCGCACGATGTCGAACCAGCTCGTATCGTTCTTGCGGACCCAGGGGCCGAGCGGCTCCTTGGAGATAACCTCCTGCAGCAGGATGTGCTCGTCCGGCTTCTGCAGCTTGTTGCGCGTACCAGCGAGGGCAGAGAGGTCGGTGGTATAGGCGTCGCAGCGCCCGGCTTCATAGGCGGCGACCGTCTCTTCCAGCGTGGCGAAGGCGACGGTCTCGAACTTGAGATTGTTGGTGCGGCCATAGTCGGCGAGGTTGAGCTCGGTGGTCGTGCCCTGGGCGACGCAGACCGAGGCGCCGTTGAGCTCCTTGACCGTGTTCACGCCGAGCTTCTTGCGGACGATGAAGCCCTGGCCGTCATAGTAGTTCACCGCCGTGAAGCTGAGGCCCTGGCCGATGTCGCGGCTCAGCGTCCAGGTGGTGGTGCGCGCCAGCACGTCGATCTCACCCGATTGCAGGGCGACCAGGCGGTTCTTGCTCGACAGCGACAGGTATTGCGCCTTGTCCTGGTCGTTGAAGATCGCGGCTGCGAGCGCGCGGCAGACATCGGTGTCGAAGCCGTTCCAGACGCCCTTGCCGTCCTGCAGGGAGAAGCCGGGCACGCCTTCGCTGGTGCCGCAGACGATATGGCCGCGCGCCTTGATCCGGTCGAGGGTCGACTGGCCGCCGCTTTGGGCGAAGGCGGAGACGGCTGAGGCGGCCACGAGCGCGAGGCTCGCAGCCAGGCTGAGGAGGGGGATCTTCACGGTGAATGTCTCCGGCGGGAATGCGGCTGCGATGGTTGGAAACCGTTACGGTTATATGACGAATTTCCAACGGCTGCGAAGGCGATTGGTGCCAGACTTCTCCTTCTGCGAGCGGATTTTCCTGCGACGGCAGGCTCTTGCCAGCTCCGGGCTTTTCTGTCATAGGCCCCACCTTCGATCGCCCGGCTGATAAGGGCTGCCGTGGCGATCGTTCTTTGCTTCCCAAAGCAAAATTGAAGCGGCGCATTGTTCGCGCTCGCGACCTATGAGGAGCTGAAATGCCCAAGATGAAGACTAAATCGGCCGCCAAGAAGCGGTTCAAGGTCACCGGAACCGGCAAGGTGCTCTACGCCCAGGCCGGCAAGCGTCACGGGATGATCAAGCGGACCAACAAGCAGCTCCGCAATCACCGTGGGACGAACGTTCTTTTCGAAGGCGATGCCGCCAACGTGAAGAAGTACTTCCTCCCCAACGGCTGACGCCCCCTAACTTTTCCGGAGATCGAACATGGCTCGCGTGAAACGGGGCGTTACGTCCCACGCCAAGCACAAGAAGACATTCAAGGCCGCCAAGGGCTTCTATGGCCGCCGCAAGAATACGATCCGCGCCGCGAAGGCGGCCGTCGATCGGTCGATGCAGTATGCCTATCGTGACCGCAAGAACCGGAAGCGCACGTTCCGCGCGCTCTGGATCCAGCGCCTGAACGCTGCGGTGCGCGAGCACGGCCTGACCTATTCGCTGTTCATCGGCGGCCTCGCCAAGGCGGGCCTCGAGCTCGACCGCAAGACCCTGTCGGCGCTGGCCATCGACGACGCTGCTGCCTTCGCCGCAGTGGTCGAGACGGTCAAGGGCGCGCTGGGCGCGGAAGCCAAGGCTGCCTGAGCGGACTTGCCTGATCGGAATACGAAAGGCCGGCGGAAACGCCGGCCTTTTTGTTTGGGGCTGCTGCTCCTGCAGCCCTCATCCTGAGGAGCGCTCGTAGAGCGCGTCTCGAAGGATGCTTCAGGAGGTTCCGGGATCGGCTGGAGCATCCTTCGAGACGGTCGCTCACGCGACCTCCTCAGGATGAGGGCTGAGGAAAGGGACGAAGGTCAGGTCTGCACCTTCTCCACCGCCTTCGGCGTCCAGCTCTCGCCGGCGCCGTCGACGATGCGCTGATAGGCCTCCTCCGGGCTGTCGGCATAGCAGAACAGCTTGAGGTCCTCCGGCCGGATGAAGCCGGCCTCGGCCATCCGGTCGAGATTGATCAGCCCCTGCCAATAGGCGCTGTCGTAGAGCACGATCGGCACTGGCGGCATCTTGCCGGTCTGTACCAGAGTCATGATCTCGAAGAGCTCGTCGAGCGTGCCGAAGCCGCCGGGGAAGACCACCAGCGCCGCCGCCCGCATCGCAAGGTGCATCTTGCGCATCGCGAAGTAATGGAAGCGGAAGGTCAGGTCCGGCGTCGACCAGGCATTCGGCTCCTGCTCATGCGGCAGGGTGATGTTGAAGCCGATGGTGACCGCCCCGGCCTCGGCCGCGCCGCGATTGGCCGCCTCCATGATGCCCGGCCCGCCGCCGGTGGCGATGACATGACGCTTGCCGCCATCCTTGCCGTCGAGCGCGCCGCCGCGCTCCGAGGCGATCCTGCCGAACTGCCGCGCCGCCTCGTACCAGGGATTGCCCTCGCGCACCCGCGCCGAGCCGAAGACGACGATGGTCGAGACGATGCCGCGGGCGCGCAAGGCATCCTCGGCCTTCTGGTATTCGAGCATGAAGCGCGCCCCGCGCGTCGAATCGCCGAGGAGAAAGTCCTGGTCGAGCGCGGCGACCCGGTAGGAGGGCGAATTCTTCTGGGCGCTGTTGTCGGGCATGGTGGCCTCCCGGCTGGCGCGTCGTCCATTCGACCGGAGCTGGTCGAACGGTCTGGTCCGCGCCGACTCAATCAGTCCTATCTGCCCCGACTCGCGATGGTCCCGACAGGTATTTGTGCAGCACCATCGTCATGCGCTCAGCTGAGGTCCCGTGCGGCAGCAGGGTCAGGAAGCGTCCATCAGGACCCATCAGATAGGTCAGCGAGCCGTGGTCGATCGTGTATTCGCCGTGGCCATGATGGGCTTGCGTCAGCTTGCGGCGGTGCACCTTGTAGGCCTTGGCCGTTGCAGCGACCTCGGTCTCGCTGCCCGAGAGCCCGACCAGCCGCGGATGGAAACTCGCGACATAGTCCGCCATGACGGCCGGCGTATCGTTGGCCGGATCGACGCTGATGAACAGCGGCACGATCCTGTCGGCAGTCGGTCCGAGCACGTCGAGCGCCTGGGCGATCACCGGCAGATCGATGGGGCAGGTGTCGGTGCAGCGGGTGAAACCGAAATAGACCAGCATGAAGCGTCCACGGAAATCGGCGTCGGTGACGCGCTTGCCGGTGTGATCGAGCAGAGCGAACGGGCCGCCGAACTGCGTCGCCAGAGGGTCGCGGGGCGCGGGGGCAGTGGTGTCATGGCCGAAAGCTGGCGCGGCCAACACGATGGCGAGGCCGACAAGCAGGTCTCGGCGAACGAGCCGGCGGCTCATGGCTTCGGCTTGGGCAGGAGGCCCTTGATCCCGAACGGTCCGTCCGCGGCGATGATGCGGTTGGCTTCGGGATCGGCCCGCCACCATTCCTCGGCCTTGCCGTTCCTCGCCTCCCAGCCGGCCTTGAAGCGCTCTGCCGCGATCCAGTCCTGATCCGGCCGCTCGCGCAGGCGCTGCACGAAGAACAGTGTCACTGCCGGATTCTCGATCAGCAGGCCGTCGGCCTCGATCTCGCGCCCGCAATAGGGCGAGAGATCCGCGGTCGCCCCGGCGAAGTCGATGTTCGATTTCGCCACCAGGCGGAAGGTGCCGTCAGCGAGCACGAGCCCGAGTGGCCGCTTGCCGCCGCCGCAATCGGGCGCGCAGCGGCCCTTGAGCTGACAGAGCGCATCGACGACGCGGCCCTTCAGCACGGCCTGCTTCTCATGCGGGATGTTCCAGGGCTCGGCAGCGGCGGCAGGTCCCGCCGCCAGGGCGGCTGCGATGATCAATGCGTCGACGCCGCCTCGCATGGCCTCAATTCCCGAACGGCTGGATGCCGTGTTCTTCCTGCGTCATCGTGATGATGCCCTTGTCGTCGGCGATGCGGTCGACCAGCAGGTACTTCACGCCGTCGCGTTCCAGCAGTTCGCCGTCGACCGTGACCTCGTGCGTCGCCAGTTTCGCCACGCGCGGATTGCCGGCGCTGTCCTCGTCGTCGCCGATCTTCAGGATCAGATAGAGATTGCCGCCGGCGTCGCGGATGGCGACGGGGATGCCGCCGAGCGCGCACCAGACCGCACATTGATGATGGGCCGTGCCCTTGGCGAACATCAGCCCGCTGATCGTGCACCAGCTGTCGCTGATCTCGCCGGTGATGGTGACGCGCTGGCCGCTTTGCTGGGCGGATGCCGGCGATAAGGCCGCGAGCAGGCCCGCAAAGACGGTGGAAAGCAGTACGCGACGCCGAGCTTGAGACAAGATTGTCATCTTCGCACGCGATCCCGGAATTCGGCTGGCATTTCCGCGCTCGCACGATGCTTTGCCAGCACGATTGCCCCTAGCCTCACCGCTGCTGACACCATAGAAGATGCCTCGCAAACGGACCAGAGCAGGCATGAACGACATCGAGACCCTTCGCGATTCACTTGTCGGTGAGATCGAGACGGCCGGCGACGAGGCGGCGCTGGAGCAGCTGCGCATCGCGGCGCTCGGCAAGTCCGGCTCGGTCTCCGGTCTGCTGAAGACGCTCGGCACGATGACGCCGGAGGAGCGCAAGGAGCAGGGGCCGCGCATCAACGGCCTGCGCGATATCGTCCAGCAGGCGATCACCGCCCGCAAGGACGCGCTCGGCGAGGCGGCGCTGGAAGCGCGGCTCGCGAGCGAGCGGCTCGACATTTCGCTGCCGGTGCGCGAGGGGCCGGAGGCGCGCGGCCGCATCCACCCGATCAGCCAGGTCATCGACGAGATCACCGCGATCTTCGGCGATATGGGCTTCTCGATCGCCGAAGGGCCGGATGTCGAGACCGACGACCTCAACTTCACCAAGCTCAACTTCCCGGTCGGCCACCCCGCCCGCGAGATGCACGACACCTTCTTCTTCGCGCCGGATGCCAATGGCGAGCGCAAGCTGCTGCGTACGCACACCTCGCCGGTCCAGGTGCGCACGATGATGTCGCAGGAGCCGCCGATCCGGGTGATCTGCCCGGGCCGGACCTATCGCATGGACTCCGACCAGACCCACACGCCGATGTTCCATCAGGTCGAGGGCCTCGTCATCGACAAGAAAACCCATTTCGGCCACATGAAATGGGTGCTGGAGGAGTTCTGCAAGGCGTTCTTCGAGGTCGAGGGCGTCAAGATGCGCTTCCGCCCGTCCTTCTTCCCGTTCACCGAGCCGTCGGCCGAAGTCGACATCCAGTGCTCGCGCAAGGACGGTGAGATCCGCTTCGGCGAGGGCGAGGACTGGCTCGAGATCCTCGGTTGCGGCATGGTCCACCCGAATGTGCTCAGGAATTGCGGGCTCGACCCCGACGTCTACCAGGGCTTCGCCTGGGGCATGGGCATCGACCGCATCGCCATGCTGAAATACGGCATGCCGGACCTGCGGCCCTTCTTCGAGGCCGATATCCGCTGGCTGTCGCATTACGGCTTCCGTCCGCTCGACCTGCCGACCCTGACCGGCGGTCTGACCTCTTAAACCTCATCGTAAGGGGAGACGCATGAACGGCGCGCAATGGGCTGGGCTGATCGCGGCGCTGATGGTCGCCGCCAATCTGCTTTGTCTGGCGATCGCTTTCCTGCGCCTGTGCCGCAGGCAGGCGCCGTCGCGCCTGCAGAAGCTGGCGCCGCCGGTGACGATCGTGCGCCCGGTGCGCGGCATCGAGACCTTCAGCCGGGAGACGCTGACCTCGGGGCTCGAGCTCGACTATCCCCAGTACGAGACGATCTTCTGCGTCGCCGACGGCCATGATCCGATCGTGCCGCTGATCGAGGAACTGATCGCGACCCATGGCGCCGATCGCGTCCGCCTGATCGTCGGCGACGTCGCGGTCAGCGCCAATCCCAAGCTCAACAATTGCGTCAAGGGCTGGGAGGCGGCGCGCCATGACTGGGTGGTCCTCGCCGATTCCAACGTGCTGATGCCGAGGGACTATGTCCAGCGATTGATGGCCTCCTGGCGCGAGGACACCGGGCTGGTCTGCTCGACACCGGCCGGCTCGCGGCCGGGCTGCTTCGGCGCCGAGGTCGAGTGCGCCTTCCTCAATACCTTCCAGGCGCGCTGGCAATATGCCGGCGAGGCGCTCGGCTTCGGCTTCGCCCAGGGCAAGTCGATGCTGTGGAACAAGCCTTTCCTCGACGCCAATGGCGGCATCGCCGCGCTGGCCGCAGAGATCGCCGAGGATGCGGCAGCGACCAAGCTGGTGCGCAAGGCCGGCAAGCATGTCCATCTCGTCGGCCAGCCCTTCGAGCAGCCGCTCGGGCCGCGCAACCTGCGCGATGTCGTCCAGCGCCAGTTCCGCTGGGCTCGGCTGCGCCGCGTCACCTTCCTGCCCTTCTTCGCGCCCGAGATCCTGGTCGGGCCGCTGGTGCCGGCCGTGCTCGCCGCCTTCGCCGCGCCGGCCTTCGGCTTTGCCCCCTGGCAGGGCGTGCTCGCCGTGCTGGCGCTCTGGTATGCCGGCGAGATCGTGCTGGCCAAGAGCGTCGGCTGGTTCGTCAACTGGCGGACGCCGCTCGCCTACCTGGTGCGCGATCTCGCTTTCCCCGGCATCTGGGCCTATGCCTTCGTCGCGCGCGAAGTCAGCTGGCGCGGCAATGCCATGAAGATCAAGGCCGATGGCGAGGACGAGCTCAATCAAGCCGTCCCGGCGCTCTCGGCAGTCAATATGCGTAGCGACGGAAGACCATGAAGTTCACCCTCTCCTGGCTCAAAGAGCATCTCGACACCACCGATTCGCTCGACACCATCACCGATACGCTGACCCGCGTCGGTCTCGAGGTCGAAGGCGTCGAGGACAAGGCCAAGGCGCTCTCAGCCTTCACCATCGCCTATGTCATCGAGGCCAAGCAGCACCCGAACGCCGATCGCCTGCGCGTCTGCATGGTCGACACCGGCTCGGGCGATCCGGTCCAGGTCGTCTGCGGCGCGCCCAATGCCCGTACCGGCATGAAGAGCGTGTTCTCGCCGCCGGGCACCTATATCCCCGGCAAGGACATCACCCTCGGCAAGGGCGTGATCCGTGGCGTCGAGTCGAACGGCATGCTCTGCTCGGCCGCCGAGCTGCAGATCTCCGAGGATCATGATGGCATCCTCGACCTGCCCGAAGATGCACCGCTCGGCCAGCCTTACGCGACCTATGCCGGCCTCGACGACGCCGTGATCGAGATCGCGGTGACGCCGAACCGGGCCGATGCGCTCGGCGTCGCCGGCATCGCCCGCGACCTCGCCGCCGCCGGCCTCGGCACGATCAAGACGCCGCCGGTCCAGCCGGTGCGCGGTGCCTTCCCGTGCCCGGTCGACCTCAAGCTCGATTTCGCCGAGGAAGACCGCAATCTCTGCCCGGTCTTCGCGCTCAGGCTGGTGCGCGGCGTCAAGAACGGCCCGTCGCCGGACTGGCTGCAGGCGCGCCTGCGCGCCATCGGCCTGCGCCCCATCAACGCGCTGGTCGACATCACCAATTTCATGACCTTCGACCGCAACCGGCCGCTGCACGTCTTCGATGCGGCCAAGGTCAAGGGCGATCTCGTCGTGCGTCGCGCCCGGGATGGCGAGGAGGTTCTGGCTCTCGACGGGCGGACCTATGCGCTCACCTCCGACATGGTCGCGATCTGCGACGACAACGGCGTCGAGTCGATCGCCGGCGTGATGGGCGGCGAGCATTCCGGCTGCGACGAGAGCACCACCGATGTGCTGATCGAGAGCGCGGTCTGGAACACGCTCAACATCGCCCGCACCGGCCGCGCCCTCGGCATCAGCTCCGATGCCCGCTACCGCAACGAGCGCGGCATCGATCCGGACTTCACCCGGCCCGGCCTCGACATGGCCACGCAGATGGTCATCTCGCTCTGCGGCGGCGAGCCTTCCGAGGCCGTCTTTGTCGGCGAGTTGCCTGAGAGCCCGCGCGCCATCGACTTCCCTTGGTCCGAGGTCAAGCGCCTGACCGGGCTCGACCTGCCCCAGGTCGAGATGAAGCTGGCGCTGACCTCGCTCGGCTTCCATGTCTCGGGCGCTGGTGACCGCGTCAAGGTCGCGCCGCCGTCCTGGCGTGCCGATGTCGAGGGCAAGGCCGACCTCGTCGAGGAGATCCTGCGCATTGCCGGGCTCGACCGCGTCGCCCCGGCGCCGCTGCCGCGCATCAAGGGCGAGGTGATCAAGCCGGTACTGACCGTGCTGCAGAAGCGCACGCGTGCGGCCAAGCGCCTGCTCGCCAGCCGCGGTCTGGTCGAGGCGGTAACCTGGTCCTTCATCTCCCATGCGGCGGCCAAGCTCTTCGGCGGCGGCTCGCGCAAGCTCGTGCTCGCCAACCCGATCGCGGCGGATCTCTCCGACATGCGGCCCTCGCTGTTGCCCGGCCTGATCCGTTCGGCGCAGGCCAATGCCGATCGCGGCTTCGGCGACGTCGCCGTGTTCGAGGTCGGCCAGGTCTTCCAGAGTGACGAGCCGGAAGGCCAGCTCATCGCCGCCGCCGGCCTGCGCCGCGGCACCGCGAAGCTGGAAGGCGCCGGCCGCCATTGGGACGGCGCGGCCAAGAGCGTAGACGCCTTCGACGCCAAGGCCGATGTGCTCGGCCTCCTCTCGGGCCTTGGCGTGCCGGTCGGCGGTCTGCAGATCATTGCCGGCGGCCCGGCCTGGGCTCATCCCGGCCGCTCGGCCACGCTGCAGTTCGGCCCCAAGGGCGTGATCGGCGCCTTCGGCGAGGTCCATCCGCGCGTGCTCAAGGCGCTCGACGTCAAGGGTCCGCTGGTCGCCTTCGAGATCCATCTCGATGCGCTGCCGCTGCCCAAGTACAAGCCGACCAAGGTGAAGCCGAAGCTGGCGCTCTCCGACTTCCAGCCGGTGACGCGCGATTTCGCCTTCATCGTCGACAAGGCTGTGGCGGCCGGCGAGATGGCCAAGAGCGCCCAGAACGCCGACCGGGCGCTGGTCTCTGATGTCGGCGTCTTCGACCTCTACGAGGGCGCGGGCGTCGAGCCGGGCAAGAAGTCTGTGGCGCTGGCGGTGACCTTGCAGCCGACGGAGAAGACGCTGACCGACACCGAGATCGAGGCCGTCGCCGCCAGGATCGTCGCCGAGATGGCCAAGCGCTACGGCGCGGTGCTGCGCGGCTGAGAAGTCGGCATGCTCGGGCTCGAATCGAGCATCTCGGGCCGGAAAGAGCGCCGAACGGCGCCTTTTCCTTGCGAATGCCTCGGGTCAGCGCTTAGCTGCGCCCGAAAATCACGGTTGGGCGGTGTCCGCTGCCCGCCGTTATTGACCAGAATTATGAAATAATCGACGCAAGAAATCGTTTGAAAATCCGGGTATCGGCTCTGATTGTTGCAATCCGAGAGGCCTGATGTCGCTGACCGAGCTCCCCGTCGCGGACGATCTGTTTCCCGGCTTCCGGCTGCTCGACGTCGCGACGACCGGTGCGCGCATTCGCGTTCGCACCGGCGGGGAGGGGCCACCGCTGCTCCTGCTCCACGGCTATCCACAGACGCACATCATGTGGCGGCGCGTCGCTCCGCAGCTGGCTGAGCGTTTCACTCTGGTCTGCCCAGACCTGCGCGGCTACGGCGATTCGCAGAAGCCGACATCCACCGCAGATCACGCGCCCTATGCGAAGCGCGCCATGGCGCAGGACATGGCCGAAGTCATGAGCGCGCTCGGGCATGAGCGCTTCTGCGTCGGCTCGCATGATCGCGGTGCCCGCGTCGCCCACCGGCTGGCGCTCGATCACAGCGCGCGGGTGCTGAAGCTCGCGACGCTCGATATCGCGCCGACGCGCGAGATGTATCGCGATACGAGCGACGCCTTCGCCCGCGCCTATTGGCACTGGTTCTTCCTGATCCAGCCGGCGCCGATGCCGGAGCGCATGATCGGCGCCGATCCGGAGTTCTACTGGACCAGCCGGCGCGCCTCGGACATGAAGCTGTTCGAGCCCGCGGCCCTTGCCGAGTATCTCCGCTGTTTCCGTGATCCGGCGATGATCCATGCCAGCTGCGAGGATTACCGCGCCGCCGCGACGATCGACATCGCCCATGACGATGCTGATGCCGGCAGGGCGCTCGTCTGCCCTCTGCTGGCGCTGTGGGGCGATCGCGGTGCCGTCGGGAAATGCTTCGATGTGCTCGGGCTCTGGCGCGAGCGTGCGGAAAACGTCCAAGGCCGGGCTTTGCCGGGCGGGCATTATCTGGCGGAGGAGATCCCCGATCTCGTCGCCGCCGAATTCTCGGCCTTCTTCGGAGAGAACACATGAGCCGCACCAATCGCGTCTACCGCATCGCCGCCATCGCCGGCGACGGCATCGGCAAGGAGGTCATGCCCGAGGGCCTGCGCGTGCTCGAGGCGGCCTCGAAGAAATACGGCTTCGAGCTCCAGCTCGACGAGTTCGACTTCTCCTCCTGCGACTACTACGCCAAGCACGGCAAGATGCTGCCGGACGACTGGAAGGAGAAGATCGGCAGCCATGACGCGATATATTTCGGCGCCGTCGGCATGCCTGCCCAGGTGCCGGATCATATCTCGCTCTGGGGCTCGCTGCTGCTGTTCCGCCGCGAGTTCGACCAGTACGTCAACCTGCGTCCCGTGCGGCTGATGCCGGGCGTGCCCGGCCCGCTGGTGGGCCGCAAGCCCGGCGATATCGACTTCTTCGTCGTGCGTGAGAACACCGAGGGCGAGTACTCCTCGGTCGGCGGGCGGATGTATGGCGGCACCGAGCGCGAGATCGTCATCCAGGAGACGGTGATGAGCCGGGTCGGTGTCGACCGCGTGCTCAAATACGCCTTCGAGCTGGCGCAGCGCCGGCCGCGCAAGAAGCTGACCTCGGCCACCAAGTCGAACGGCATCTCGATCACCATGCCGTATTGGGACGAGCGGGTGAAGGAGATGGCCAAGAACTATCCCGACGTCGCGGTCGACCAGTATCATATCGACATCCTGACCGCGCATTTCGTGCTCAATCCCGACCGCTTCGACGTGGTCGTTGCCTCCAACCTGTTCGGCGACATCCTCTCCGATCTAGGCCCGGCCTGCACCGGCACGATCGGCATCGCGCCCTCGGGCAACATCAACCCGACCGGCGAGTTCCCGTCATTGTTCGAGCCGGTGCACGGTTCGGCGCCGGACATCTTCGGCCAGGGCATCGCCAATCCGGTCGGCCAGATCTGGTCGGGCGCTATGATGCTCGATCATCTCGGCGAGCACGAAGCCGCCAAGGCGATCGAGGCCGCGATCGAACGGACATTGGGAGATGCCCGCACCCGCACCCGCGATCTGGGCGGTAGCCTAAAGACTGAGGCGGCCGGCAAGGCGATCGAGCAGGCGCTGGCTTGACGATGAGACTGGCGCCGACCACAAGCAGTGATCGGCGCCGAAAAGACGTACGACTTAAGGAGGGGGGATAAGGTGCCCGATCTGACGTTTTCGCTGCTCGACCCGACACTCTGGGGCAAGCTCTTCGAGATCATCGCGCTCAACATCGTGCTGTCTGGTGACAATGCGGTGGTCATCGCGCTCGCCTGCCGGGCGCTTGCGCCCGAGCAGCGCGCCAAGGGCATCGCGCTCGGCGCCGGCGTCGCAGTGCTGCTGCGCGTCGTCTTCACCGTGCTGATCGCCTCCCTCCTCAACATGCCGTTCCTGCACATTGTCGGCGCGATCCTGCTGATCTGGATCGCGGTCAAGCTGATCATCGAGGACGGCGAGAGCGACGAGAACGCGGTCGCCGCCAGCAGCAAGCTCTGGAAGGCGGTGCAGACGGTGGCGATCGCCGACATCGTCATGAGCCTCGACAACGTGCTCGCCATCGCCGCGGTGGCCAAGGATTCGATCCCGCTGCTGGTCGGCGGCCTGATCATCTCGATCCCGCTGATTGTGCTCGGCGCTTCGCTGATCACCTCCCTGCTGACGCGCTTCCCGATCCTGGTCTGGGCCGGCGCCGGCCTGCTCGGCTGGGTCGCGGGCGAGATGTTCGAGACCGATCCCTGGCTGGTCGGCAAGCTCGGAGCCACGCTGGCGCACCAGCTCGAATACCCTGCCGCGATCCTGGGCGCCCTTCTGGTGCTCGGCCTCGGCTACTTCCTCAAGCAGCGCCGGCCAGACCCGGCGCATTAAGAACAAGGGGCCGACCGACCTATGGATTTCGCATCTTCCGCCTTCTGGACGTCGCTGCTCCAGATCATCTGGATCGACCTCCTGCTCTCCGGCGACAACGCGGTCGTGATCGCGCTGGCGGTGCGCTCGCTGCCGGAAAAGCAGCGTAAGGTCGGCATCTGGCTTGGCGCCGGCGCAGCAGTGGGTCTTCGCATCATCTTCGCGGTGGTCGTGACTTATCTGCTCGCCGTCCCCTTCCTGAAGGTCGTCGGCGCGCTCCTGCTGTTCTGGATCGCGATCAAGCTTGCCAAGGGCGAGGAAGAAGCACACAGCGATATCGCGGCCAGCGACAATCTCTGGAAGGCGGTACGCACCATCGCCATCGCCGACGCGGTGATGAGCCTAGACAACGTGCTCGCCATCGCTGCGGCGGCGCGTGGCCATTTCGAGCTCTTCATCTTCGGCCTGCTCCTGACCATTCCGCTGATCATATTCGGCGCCCGCATGCTCTCGACCGTGCTCGAGCGCTTCCCGATCCTGATCTGGCTCGGCGCGGCGCTGCTCGGCTGGATCGCCGGCGAGATGCTGCTGAGCGACATGGCGGTGCTGCAGTGGCTGCAGGCGAACATGCCGAACTGGGTCGCTAGCGTGCCGCCCTCCGACGTCAACCCGATCGGCCTGCTGCCGGCGAAGGGCCCCTTCTATACCGCGGCGATCCTCGGCGCGCTGGTCGTGGTGGTCGTCGGCTATCTCCTGAAGAAGAAGCCCGTCGACCAGCCCGGCTGATTGCTCAGGCTCGATCGAGAACGATGAAGGCGGCGGCCATGGTCTCATGGTCGCCGTTTTTCGTGAGCCGGACGAACCCGCTGGCGGCGCGGCCGTTCTGCTCGTCGTTGACGACGAAACGCCCGGCGTCGTCTAGCCGGACCGCGAAGCTTTCGGGCGCGCGGGCAAAGCCGGTCCCGAGCGCCTTCACATAGGCCTCCTTGGCGCTCCAGAGCTGGGCGAAGGCTGCGGACCGGGCTGGGGCGGGCAGGAGCCCGAGCCAGCGCCGTTCTTCGGAATGCAGGACCGCGAGCGGCGGCTCGTCGGCGGGGGCAACCTGCTCGACATCGATGCCGACTGGCCGATGCGCCAGAGCGATCGCGACGAGGCCCGCGCGCGTCGCCAGCGACAGGTGCAATCCACAGCCTTGCGGGGCGGTGATCAGCGGCCGGCCCGCCGGCTCATGCCCGATCTCGACAGTAGCCTCGGTTAAACCGAGCTGGTGCGCCAATACTTTGCGCGCCAGCGAGCGGCGTAGAGCGGAGCGCTCCTGCAGGTTCACCGGCTGTGTCCCAGTCGCGATAAGCCAGGCGGCGGGCAGGGCAGGGGCGGTCTCGTCAACGCGGGAGAGCCAGAGCATGCGGCTCTTCTACTGCGTCGCCTCCCGCTGCGGAAGGAGACGATCTGAGCTGCTCTGCATTGCGCTCATGGAGGCCCGGAGCTTGCAGGGCGTTGACGCGAGTCCAGGAAACCGGTTCGAGGGATCATGCCTTCCGATGCGAAATCCGAGGCGCCAGCCGGCGCGCAATTGAGCCTCGCGGGCATGCTCCTCGGCCTGCGCCGCGTCTCCGTGCTGATGCCGGGCGTGATCGTCTTCGCCGTGGCGTTCGGGGCGGCCGCATCGGCCAAGGGCCTCAGCCTGTTCGAAGCCGTGCTGATGAGCGCGCTGGTCTATGCTGGCGTCTCCCAGCTCGTCGCCATGGAGCTCTGGCGGCCGGAATGGACCTGGGGCGCGATCGTCGCGCTCGCCTTCGTCACCGCGACGGTCAACGCCCGCACCATCCTGCAGGCTGCGTCGCTGCAGCCCTGGTTCTCGCGCTATCCCTGGTTCGTGACCGCCTTCCAGCTCTCCTTCTTCACCGACGCCAATTGGCTGGTCGGCACGCGCTATCGCGGCGAGGGTGGGCGCGATCTCGGCGTCGTGCTCGGCGCCGGTCTGGCGCTCTGGGTCCTTTGGGTCGCTATGACGATTCCGGGCTATCTGCTCGGCAACCTCGTCGCCGATCCCCGCCGATACGGCATCGACATGGTCATGCCGATCTTCTTCGCGGCGATGATCGTGCCGCTCTGGCGCGGCAAGCGCGCGATGCTGCCCTGGATCATCGCTGGTGTCGTCGCGCTGGTCACCGCCCGTCTCGTCGACGGTTATGCCTTCATTATCGTTGGCGCGCTCTCCGGCGCCGTGGCGGGAGCCTTGCTCGATGACCCTGCCTGACCCCGGAATCTGGGGGCCCTATCTCGCCATCCTCGGCATGGCGCTGGCGACCTATCTCTGCCGCATCTCCGGCGTCGTGCTGATGAGCTTCATCCCGCTGACGCCGCGGGTGCGGCGCGGGCTTGCCGCCCTGCCGGGCTCGATCGTGGTCGCGACGGTGCTGCCGCTGATCGAGCGGCTCGGCTTCGCCGCCGGGCTCGCTTTGCTGGCCGCGATTGCCAGCATGGTGATCCGGCGCAGCGAATTGCTCGCCCTGCTGACCGGCATGGTCGTGGTCTCGCTGATGCGCGCCGCCGGCTTCTGAAAGCAGGGCGGGATCGTGCAGGCCGCATGCGCTTTTTGCGCCTGATGCCGCGATCCATCACCGGCTACGATAGCATCCATCACAGCAATCGTTCGTCGGCATGCGGCGGGCATGTTGACGCCGCCCGGCCTGCGGCAGACGGTGCCGCCCGGAACCTTACTGAGCGGAGCGCATGATGGCCTGGTATTCGCAGACATGGACTTGGTTCGACGGTGAGTGGCGCGAGGGCAATCCCGGCATCATGGGGCCGCGCACCCATGCCGCCTGGCAGGCCTCCCAGGTCTTCGACGGCGCCCGCCATTTCGACGGCGTCTCGCCCGACCTCGACCGGCATGCCGCTCGCGTGAACCGCTCCGCCACGGCGCTCGGCTTGAAGCCGACGGTCTCGGCCGAGGAGATCGTTGCCAGGACCGCCGAAGGCGTGAAGAAATTCGCGGGCGGCTCTGCGCTCTACATCAAGCCGATGTACTGGGCCGAGGCCGATGGCCCGTCGACCATCATCGGCGATCCCGACTCGACCCAGTTCGCACTCTGCCTGTTCGAGGCGCCGATGGGCGATCCCGGCAAGGGCTTCTCGGTGACCAAGGGCGCCTTCCGCCGCCCGACCCTGGAGAACGCGCCGACCGACGCCAAGGCCGGGTGCCTCTATCCCAACAACGCCCGTGTCCTGCGCGAGGCGAAGGCCCGCGGCTTCGACAATGCGCTCGTGCTCGACATGCTGGGCAATGTCGCGGAGACCGGCACCTCCAACATCTTCCTCGCCAAGGACGGCGTGGTGAAGACGCCGGCCCCGAACGGCACGTTCCTGAATGGCATCACCCGCCAGCGCACGATCGGCTTGCTTCGCCAGGCCGGCGTCCCGGTCGAGGAGACGACGCTGCGCTATGAGGATTTCGAGCAGGCCGACGAGATCTTCTCCTCCGGCAACTATTCGAAGGTGATGCCGATCTACAAGATCGACGATCGCGAGCTCCAGCCCGGCCCGATGTTCCGCAAGGCCCGCGAACTCTACATGGAGTTCGCCCACAGCAAGGGCGCCTGAGTCCTTCTCCGATGGCCCGGCTCGCCACCCGCCTGACCGAGCGCCTGGGGATCGAGCATCCGATCCTCTCGGCGCCGATGGCTCTGGCAGGCGGCGGGGCGCTCGCCGCCGCGGTGACTCGCGCCGGCGGCCTCGGTCTGATCGGCGGCGGGTATGGCGACGGCGCCTGGCTCACCACGCAATACGCCGCCGCCGGCAATACCCGCACCGGCTGCGGCTTCATCACCTGGTCACTGGCGCAGCAGCCGCATCTGCTTGGTGAAGTGCTGGCCCGCCAGCCGGCGGCGCTGATGCTCTCCTTCGGCGATCCCACGCCGTTCGCCGCTGAGATCGCCGCGGCTGGTGTGCCGTTGATCTGCCAGTGCCAGAATCTCGGCCATGTCCGGACTGCGCTCGAGGCGGGCGCTGCGATCATCGTGGCGCAAGGCGCCGAGGCAGGCGGCCATGGTCATAGCCGCGGTACCTTGCCCTTCGTGCCGGAGGTCGCCGACCTGCTGGCGCGCGAAAGCCCGGACACTCTGCTGCTAGCCGCCGGCGGCATCGCCGATGGGCGCGGCCTCGCCGCGGCGCTGATGCTCGGCGCCGATGGCGTGCTGGTCGGCACCCGTTTCTGGGCGAGCCGGGAGGCGCTGGTCCATCCGAACCATCATGCTGCAGCGGTAGCGGCGACAGGCGATCAGACAGTGCGCTCGGCGCTGCCCGATATCGCCCGCCGGCTCGACTGGCCGAGCCCCTTCGACATCCGTGTCAGCGACAACGCCTTCATCGCGAAGTGGCGCGGCCGCGAGGCCGAGCTGCGGGCGGCGATCGAAGCCGAGGCGCTGGCCTATCGCAACGCCTTCATGGCCGGCGATCCCGACAAGGCGGCGGTGGTTTTCGGCGAGGCGGCCGGATTGATCTCGGATATCCCATCGGCCGGCGAGATCGTCGCGCGCATGGTCGACGAGGCGGCCGATCGTCTGAAGTCCGGCGCGCGACTGGCCGCAGGTTGAGCTACCGCAGCAGCCGCCAGAGCCCGGCCGATCTCAGCCCCCCGAGCGCCACAACGCCATAGATGCCGGCAGCGACGAGGCTGAGGATGGCGAGCGCAATCAAGCGCGGTTCGTAGGGAAACCGGATCAACAGGCCGTAGAGCGGCTCCGCCAGCAGGCGCGCGACCAGCGCGGCGAAGCCGGCGGCGACGCCGACGATGATGATCAGCAGCGGCAGGCTGCGGTCGGGATTGGTCCAGCCGCGTCTCAGTGCCAGCCCATAGAGCGCGCCGAGATTGATCCAGGCGCCGACGGCGGTGGCGAAGGCGAGGCCCGGCGCGCCATGGCTGCGCCAGAGCAGCAGCTTCAGCCCGACATTGGCGGCGATGGCGGCGAGCGAGACCAGCATCGGCGTGGTCGTATCGCCGCGCGCCTGGAAGCTCGAGACCTGGGCGCGGATCAGCACGATCGCCGGCAGGCCGATAGCATAGGCGAACAGCACCGCGCCCGCGGCCTGCGTCGCCGCATCGTCAAAGCGGCCGCGCTCGAACAGCGCCGCGACGATCAATTCCGGAATGGCGAGGAAGGCGGCGGCGAAGGGCGCTGCCGCGACGAGCGTCAGTGCGATCGCGCGGTTCTGCGCCGCTTCCGCCCTGGCCTCGTTACCGTTGGCGATGGCGCGGCTCATCGTCGGCAGCAGCACGGTGCCGACGCCGATCGCGATCACGCCGAGCGGCAATTGGTAGAGGCGTTCGGCATAGTACAGCGCCGAATACGCGCCGGCCGGCAGCAGAGACGCGATGATCGTGTCGGCGAAGAGCGCGATTTGCACGCCGGCCGAGCCGATCACCGCGGGCCCGAACGCCTTGAGGAAGCCTTTGACTTCGCCATCGAGGCGCGGTCGCGTCAGCGCTGCCGAGACGCCCGCCTGCCGCGCCGAGATCCAGAGCAGCAGCCATTCCAGCACGCCGGCAACGGCGACGCCCCAGGCGGCGGCGTGCGCCGCGCTCGGAAACAGGAAGGCGATGAAGAGCGCGCCGATCAGGCAGACATTCAGCAGGATCGGCGCAGCGGCTGCGGCAGCGAAGCGGTCGACGGCGTTGAGATTGGCCGAGAGCAGCGTCACTAGCGTGACGAAGAGCAGATAGGGGAAGGTGATCCGCGTCAGCGTCACCGCAAGGTCGAAGCGGACGGGATCGTTGACGAAGCCGGGCGCGAGCATCCGCACCAGCTCGGGCATGAAGGGCAGAGCGAGCCCGAGCAGCACAATCTGGACGGCGAGGTTGAGCGAGAAGACGCGGTTCGAGAACTGCGCTGCGGCGGCTTCGCCGGATTGCTCGCGGATACGGCTATAGGCCGGGATATAGGCCTGGTTGAAGGCGCCTTCGCCGAAGACGGCACGGAAATGATTGGGCAGGCGCAAGGCCACCGAGAAGGCGTCCATCAGCCCGCTGGCGCCGAGCGCAGCCGCCAGCACGATGTCGCGGAGGAAGCCGGACAGTCGCGAGAGCAGCGTGAAGCCGCTGACGGAGAGGATCTTTCTCAGCATCGCGCCACTCGGGGCCGCCGCGATCGGCCGGCAGAACTAGAGCCTAGCCGCATAGCTGCGTCGCGGGGCATGGTCCAGCACTGCGCTCGCCGCATCCCCTACCGGATCAACGGCGGCAGCGCGTCGCCGCGCGGAGCCATGCTGTCGTGCTGGGCGAAGCCGATGCGCTCGCCGACGAGGTAGAGCGGCCGGCGCTTCACCTCGGCGAAGATGCGTCCGACATATTCGCCGATCATGCCGAGCGAGATCAGCTGGATGCCGGAAAAGAACATGATCGAGACGATCAGCGAGGGGAAGCCGGGCAGGTCGGTGCCGAAGAGCAGCGTGCGGATGAGGAAGTAGAGGCCGGTGAAGGCGGCAATGATCGCGATCAGGACACCGAGCCAGGTCGCGATCTTCAGCGGCACGGTCGAGAAGGAGGAGAGCCCGTCGAAGGCGAAGCTGAACAGCTTGCGGAAACGGAACTTGCTCTCGCCATGGGCGCGATCGGCGACCTCGAAGGGCACGCCGGTCGCGGGGAAGCCGACCCAGGCGTAGAGGCCCTTGGAGAAGCGCGCCCGCTCGGGCAGGGCGCGCAGCGCCTCGACCACGCGCCGGTCGAGCAGGCGGAAATCGCCGGCGCCCTCCGGCAGTTCGGTCTCGCCGAAGCTGGCGAAGAGCTTGTAGAACGCCTTGGCGAAGTTGCGCTTCAGCCGGCTTTCGCCGGCCCGGTCGGTGCGCTGGCCGTAGACGTTGAGGAAGCCCTCGCGCCATTTTTCCAGGAAGGCGGGGATCACCTCCGGCGGATGCTGCAGATCGGCGTCCATGATCACCACGGCGTCGCCATCGGCATGGTCGAGCCCGGCGGCGATCGCGATCTCCTTGCCGAAATTCCGACTGAAGGAGATGGCATGGATCCGGCTGTCCTGCGCATTGAGAGCGCGTAGCGCGGCCAGCGTACCGTCGCGGCTGCCATCGTCGACGCAGACGATCTCCCAGGAGGCGGCATGGGCGTCGAGGATCGGCTCGAGCCGGGCGATCAGCGGTGCGAGATTGTCGGCCTCGTTGTAGACCGGCACCACGATCGAGAGCTGCGGCCGCGCGGCTGTCGCCGGCGTCGTGGTGGAGGCGGAGCTGGACGCAATCGCGGACAAGGCTTTCGGGACCTTCATGGCTCGGCTAGGGCTGTAGGCGTGATGTCAGCCGCAGGCTCCATATACCAGCGCTGATGAATAGGGGGTAACAGCCGGCATGACCCGCAGCTTCGTGCTCTGCGCCGATGATTTCGCCATGACCGAGGGAGTCAGCCGCTCGATCCTGGAGCTGCTCGCGGCCGGCAGGCTCTCGGCGACAGGAGCGATGACAAACCGGCCGCATTGGCCGCGACTGGCCGGCGCGCTCGCGGCTTTCTCCGGCAAGGCCGATCTCGGGCTCCACCTCAACCTGACCTGCGCCGCGCCGCTCGCGGCGATGCCGACTGTGGCGCCCTCCGGCAGCTTGCCGAAGCTCGGCGAGCTTGCGCCGCTGGCGCTGCGCTCGGGCGCCGCGCGCGCCGAGATCGCTGCCGAGATTGCGCGCCAGCTCGATGCGTTCGAGCAGCATCTCGGCCGGGCGCCCGATTTCGTCGATGGCCACCAGCATGCCCATGTCCTGCCGGGCATCCGCCGGGCCGTGCTCGATGCGCTGGCGACCCGCTATCCCGCCGGCTCGGTCTATCTGCGCGATCCCTCGGATTCGATCGTGGCGATCGGGGCACGCGGCGTCGCCATCGGCAAGGCTTTGACCGTGGCGGGGCTTGCCACCGGCCTGCGCCGCGCCGCAGCCCGGCGCGGCATCCCGACCAATCGCGGTTTCTCTGGCTTCTCGCCCTTCGATCCCCGGCGCGACTTCGCTACCGATCTTGCGGCCTTCCTGGCGCAGCCGGGGCCAGCGCATCTGGTGATGTGCCATCCCGGTCATGTCGACGAGGAGCTCGTCGCACTCGATCCGGTCGTCGCGACGCGTCCGCTCGAACATGCCGCGCTGATGGCCTTCGAGCCGCCGCAGGGGCTGCGGATCGGCCGCTTCGCCGCTGCTGCCTAGATCGAGCGCGGGTCCCAGGCGCCTATAGCGAGCGCTCGCGCAATCGAAAATTTACCGCGCTCGGTCAAGTTGGGGAATGGCAGTCCCGAGATCTCCGTGGGACGGCGGTGTCTGGAGTCCGCGGAATATGAGCGTGATGGCCTGGTTTCAGTCGCGGGCGCAGCGATCGCAGGCGGCTATGCCACAGGTCGGCCAGGTCGAGGCGGTGACCCGTTCGCTCAGCAGCCAGATCGCCGGTGCCGCCGTCGCCATCGTCGCTGTCGCGATTGTCTTCGTTGTCATTGCGGCCGCCCGCTACAACGAGACCAAGACGCGTGGCGATCTCGAGCAGAAGATGATGTCGCTGACCGCGATGATCGCCCATGCTGCCCCGCCATTGATCCTGGCGCGCGATACGATCACCTTGGGCTACATCCTCGAGTCGCTGAAGCGTGATCCCGACTTCGATGCCGGATTCGTCGCCGACGATCTCGTCGCGCTCGCCTCGGCCGGCCGCGACGACGAAGCGCGGCTGTCGTTCACGCCGAACCGGCTTGGGCGGGCGATAGGCCGCGAGGCCTGGGACCTGCTGAACGAGCAGGGCTCCGTGCGGCTCGAGGACAAGACCTATGTGACGCAGCTGCTTGCGGTGAAGGTCGGCAGCTTCAACAAGCAGATCGGCTATGCCGCCCTGCGTTTCGACAAGACCCGGCTGGTCGCACGCTCGGCCTGGGAACAGTTCCTGACGATCGGGATCGGCATCGCCCTGCTCGTCATCCTCGGACCTCTGCTCTGGATCTCGCTGTCGCGGACGATGCGACCGCTGAAAAGCATGACCCGCGCCATCGTCAACATCTCCGACGGCAAGCTCGACACACCGATCGACGCGGTCGGCCGGCAGGACGAGATCGGTGCGATCGCGCGGGCGCTCGGGGTCCTCAAGCTGCGCCTTGCCGAACGGGCGAGCCTGCAGGAACAGCAGGTCGTGACCGAAGCGGATCGCCATCGTCACCAGAAGCGGACCGAGGAGGCGATCGCCCTGTTCCGCGGCGAGGTCGGCGTCGCGCTCGAGGCCTTCAAGAGCAATGCCGACCGGATGGGCGAGGCCTCCGATGGCCTGGCCCGCGTCGCGGCCGAATCCTCGGAGCGCGCTGCCCGCGCCGCCCAGAACTCCCACGGCGCCTCGGCCAACGTCGAGAACGCTGCCCAGGCCGCCGAGGAGATGGGGGCCGCGATCCGCGAGGTCGAGTTCCAGATCCGGCGCGTCCGCACCGAGATCGTCGAGGCCGCTTCGGCCTCGCGCGATACGGCGGGCTCCGTCCAGGCGCTGGACGGCACCGCGCGCGCGATCGGCGAGGTGGTGAACCTGATCCGCGACATCGCCGCGCAGACCAATCTGCTGGCGCTCAACGCGACCATCGAGGCGGCGCGCGCCGGTGAGGCGGGGCGCGGCTTTGCCGTCGTCGCGGCCGAGGTGAAGAGCCTCGCCTCGCAGACGGCGGACGCCACCGACCGGATCGTCAGCCAGGTCGGCGCCATCCAGGGCGCGACGACCGAGGTCGTCGACGCGATCCAGAACATCGCTACCCGCATGGGCGCGATCGAGAACTTCGCCAATTCGGTTGCAGCCTCGATCGAGCAGCAGGCGATTGCGACCGGCGAGATCGCCAGCGGCGTCGCCATGGCGAGCACCTCGGCGCTCTCCGTCTCCAGCGATCTCAGCGTGCTCGCCGACAGCGTCGAGGAGACCGGCCGCTCGGCCGAGCAGGTCCGTCATGCCGCGGGCGAAGTCTCGGCCCAGGCGATGCGGCTCGATTCGACCGTCGACCAGTTCCTCAAGCGCGTTGCCGCCTGAGATTCCGCATAAACGAAACGGGGCCCCGCAGGGCCCCGTCCTTGTCCATCGATCGAAACTGACGATCAGCCCTTGGCGCCGTCATAGAGCTCGGCGACGTAGTCCCAGTTCACTAGGCTGTCGAGGAAGGCCTTGAGATAGTCCGGGCGGCGATTGCGGTAGTCGATGTAGTAGGAGTGTTCCCAGACGTCGACGCCGAGGATCGGCGTGCCGCCATGGACCAGCGGGCTCTCGCCGTTCGGGGTCTTGCTGACGGCGAGCTTGCCGCCCTTGACCTCGAGCCAGGCCCAGCCCGAACCGAACTGGCCGACGCCGGCGGCGACGAAGTCTTCCTTGAACTTGTCGACCGAGCCGAAGGAATCGATGATCGCCTTCTCCAGCGCGCCCGGCAGCTTGCCGCCGCCATTCGGCTTCATCCACTTCCAGAAGTGGAGGTGGTTGTAGTGCTGGCCGGCATTGTTGAACACGGCCGGGTTCTTGCCGTAGGAGCCCTTGACGATCTCCTCGAGCGATTTGCCCTCGAATTCCGTGCCCTTGATCGCGTTGTTGCCGTTGTTGACGTAGGCGAGGTGATGCTTGTCGTGGTGATACTCCAGCGTCTCCTTCGACATGTAGGGCTGGAGAGCGTCATGCGCATAGGGAAGATCGGGCAGGGTAAAGGACATGGGGCCTCTCCTTGGGCTGTCGAAATCGCGACGTGAGAATGGCTGCAATGACGCAACGCTTGGGCAATGATTGCCCGGCGGAACACCCGCCATTCGCCTGTTAGTTAAGCCCACCGGCCGGCAGCGGCAACCGCCGAAGCCCGAGAAATCCGGCATTGTTGGCCTGCATTGCGAAGGGAGGGCGCTCGCAGGCGGTTTGGTTGGCAATACCGCATGGTATCGATAGGTTAACTGCCGAGGCGGCAAGCTGTCGCAGCTCGTCCGGCCTCAAAGGAGCAAGCGTTGGTCAGGCTTTTCGTGGTTCTCGGGTTCGCCCTGTTGGCGGGCGGCGCCTATGCCATCGTTGATGGCTGGCCATATCGCGTCCTGGAACGTGGCTTCACCGAAGTCATCCTCGGAGGACTGTCGGCTGTCGCCGGCTTGACCCTGCTGGCGCTCGCGGCTGTGCTCGCCGAGATTCGCCGGCTCAAGGGGCTGGTCAGCGGCGCCATGGCGGCTGTCGCGCTGTCGGAGCCGCGCTCCGAGGAGCGGGCGGCGTCGACCGTCGCGCCTTCACGTGCCGAGCCCGTGCTCGAGAAGGCGCCCGCCTCCGAGATCGGGCCCGTCGGTATCGCAACCACCCTGGTCGCCGGAGCTGGCGCCGCGGTCGTGGCTGGCGCGCTCACCGGTCTCGGCAAGGACGATGACAAGCCGGAGCAAAAGGCGGCCGACGAGACGGAAGCTGCCGACGAGCCAGAGGGCGACGAAGCTACGCGTTCCGATCGCGCCCAGACGATCACCGCCGAGCCATTGCAGGCGCCTGCGGCCGAAGCCAGCAGGTTCGACGACTGGCTGCTGCCTCCGGTCGCTCCCGTGCTCGACGTCGCTCCTTCAGCTATCGATCCGGATGAGCGGGGCGGGGTCGATGAGCCCGACGACAAGGCTGTGACCTCGCAAGAGGACGAGGAAGGCTCGATTCCGGCCGACGTCGACAAGGCTGTGCGCCGGGATGACGAGGAGGATGAAGCCGATCCGGTTGCCGTTCCCGACAAGGAGCCTGAGGCCGCGCCCTCCCATGGCGACAAGGATGCGGAGAAGCCGGCGGAGGCCGCGCCGGCATCAGAAGCCGAAGACAGGCTTTGGTGGCCGCGTATCGATCACCCGGCACCGCGCGCCGAGACCAGCTCGGTCGATGACGAGTTCAACGCGCTGCGTGACCAGCTCTCTGGCGTCGTCAATGCCCCCGAGATCGAGCCGCCGCGGCGCGATCGCGATCTCCCGGGCTCGGCCGAGAGCTGGGCGGCGCCGCGGCCCTGGCCGCCGGTGACGCAGCCGCGCGATCCCGTCGCGTTGAGCGAAGCCGAGGTTGAAGCGGCCGACAAGGCGCTGCCCGAAGAAGAGAAGGCCGAGGACGAGAAGGCCGAGCCGGTTTCCGAAGCGAAGGAGCCCGCGGCACCCGAGCCCAAGCCGGAGCAGCAGGACGAGCCGGTTCCCGCCGAAGCCAAGGAGCCGCAGGCGGAGAAGACGGAAGCACCGGCCGCCGAGAGCAAGCCGGACGAGGAGCCCGCGGCCTCCGACGAGGGCGTGATCGGCGCCTATCAAGTCGGCGAGACGCAGTTCACGATGTTCGCCGACGGCTCGATCCACGCCCGCACGCCGGACGGCGACTACACCTTCGCCTCGATGGACGAGCTCAAGGCCTATCTCGCCAGCGAGAAGTCGAAGCTCGAGCCTTAGTTCGAGCCGGCCGCCTAGCCTGATGCTTTCCAGCCGCCGTCTGCCGCCGTGATGGCGAAGGCATAGGCGAGGGCGGTCTCCTTCAGCGAGTCGAAGCGCCCGGCGGCGCCGGCATGGCCGGCGTCCATATTGGTGTGCAGCATGATAGGGCCGCCGCCGGTCATGGTCGCGCGCAGGCGCGCCACCCATTTCGCCGGCTCCCAATAGGTCACGCGCGGATCGGCGAGGCCGCCCGTCGCCAGGATCGGCGGATAGGCCTGCGGCTTGACGTTGTCATAGGGCGAATACCCTAGGATCGTCCGGAAGGCGGCTTCGTCCCGGATCGGGTCGCCCCATTCCGGCCATTCCATCGGCGTCAGCGGCAGGCTCTCGTCGAGGATGGTGTTGAGCACGTCGACGAAGGGCACTTCGGCGATGATGCCGGCGAACAGCTCCGGCGCGAGATTGGCGACCGCCCCCATCAGCATGCCGCCGGCGCTGCCGCCCTCGGCGACGATGCGGCCGCGGCTGGTGAAGCCCTCCGCCGCCAGCATCTCGCCGGCGGCGATGAAGTCGGTGAAGCTGTTTGGCTTGTTCTGGCGCTTGCCGTCGAGATACCAGCCCCAGCCCTTGTCCGTGCCGCCGCGGATATGGGCGATGGCGTAGACGAAGCCGCGATCGACCAGGCTGAGCGGCCGTGTCCGGAACGAGGCCGACATCGCCGCGCCATAGGAGCCGTACCCGTAGAGCAGCAAGGGCGCCGAGCCGTCGAGCTTCAGGTCGCGCCGGTGCAGCACCGAGACCGGCACCTTGGCGCCGTCCCCGGCCGTCGCGAAGATGCGGCGCACGACATAGGCCTCGGGATCGTGGCCGGAGGGCACTTCCTGGCGCTTTACCAGGGTGCGTTCGCCGGTTGCGAGGCTGTAGTCATAGGTTTCGGCCGGCCGCGCCATCGAGGCGTAGATGAAGCGCAAGGTGTCGGTGTCGAACTCGTAGCCGGCGTCGACGCCGAGCCCATAGGCTTCCTCGTCGAAAGAGATGCTGTCCTCGGTTCCGCTCTTCAGATCGCGGATGACGATGCGGGGCAGCCCCTCTTCGCGCTCCAGGCGGATCAGCCGGCCGGCGAGGCAGATATGGCTGAGGATGAGCCGGCCGCGCTTGTGTGGCACGAGATCGGTCCAGTTGTCCGGCGAGGGATCGCTGAGTGGCGCGCGGACGATCTTGAAGTCTTCGGCGCCATCGGCATTGGTCAGGATCAGCAATTCGTCGCCATGATGCTCGACGCTGTATTGGCGCCCCGCCAGACGCGGCGCGATCAGCCTTGGCTTGCCGGCCTTGTCTGCAAGATCGACCAGGCTGACCTCCGAGGTCTCGTGGTCGCTGCTGGAGATCAGCAGGAAGCGGCGCGACTGGGTCTGGTCGATATCGGCGAACAGGCCGGGATCGGTCTCTTCATAGAGCAGTTCGTCCTCGCTCTGCGGCGTGCCGAGCCTGTGGCGCAGCACGCGCGTCGGGCGATGGTCGTGATCGAGCGCGACATAGACGAAGGCGCTGGAATCGGCAGCCCAGATCATCTCGCCGGAGGTGTCGGCGATCACGTCCGGCAGGTCCTCGCCGATGGTGAGGTCGCGCACGCGGATCAGATAGAGCTCCGAGCCGGCCTCGTCGGCGCTCCAGGCGAGCAGGCGGTGGTCGGGGCTGTGCTCGGCATCGCCGAGATCAAAGAACTCCTTACCTTCGGACAAGGCATCAGTATCGAGCATGACCTGCTCGCGCCCGGGCTTGCCGCCCGTGCCTGAACGCGGCTTGCGGCAGATCAGCGGATGCTCGCCGCCGCGCCGGTAGCGGCTGTAATAGAGGAACGGCCCGTCCGGTTGCGGCGGCTCGCTGTCATCCTCCTTGATGCGTCCGCGCATTTCCTTGATGAGCTCGCGCTGCAGTGCCTTTGTCGGTGCCATCAGTGTATCGCACCAGGCGTTTTCCGCCTCGATATGGGCCATGATCTCGGCCGGCAGCGCGTCCGGATCGCGCAGCACCTCGCGCCAGTTCTCGGCCCTGAGCCAAGCATAGTCGTCGTTCAAGGCAACGCCATGGACGATGCGGCTCTGCGGGCGGATCGCGGGGGTCGGCGGCGTGGTGACCTTGTGCCGGCTAGTCATACTTGGTCTCCACGCGATTCGAGCGCTTCTAGAGAGAGAGGGCTGTCGGGATCGGTTCGTCTTTGCCGATGAGGAGAGGTAGAGGTCGAGGCAGACACTGACAAGGACAACCTTTTGGCGCATATGCTGCGGCGCAAAACGCTCCGGTTACGATTTGGGCTCATAAAATCAGCAATAATATGTCTCGGCGAATGTATTCGAATCCTTGTTAGAGCACTTGCGATATTGATCTGCATGGCTTAGACGAGGGCCGGCTGGTCCGTTTTGCATGATTCTATTCCGGTGGAAATTCGACCGTCCGCCGGCTGAGGTCTGGGAAGGCGCTTGCGCCTGGAAACAGAGCTGGGCGCAGTCACCGCTATGACCGGTCAATATAACAATGGAGCAACGCCATCATGGCTGACCAAGACGGTTCCGATTTCATCGAGCTGACGGCAGATATCGTTTCCGCCTACGTGTCGAACAATTCTGTCCCGGCCTCCGACCTGCCGGCGCTGATCAGCGATGTTCATGCCGCTCTCAATCGTGTTGTCGGTGGCGCGGCGCCGGTTGTTCCGGTCGAGGCGCCCAAGCCTGCTATCGCGGTGAAGAAGTCGATCACGGCCGATTATCTGATCTGCCTCGAGGACGGAAAGAAGTTCAAGTCGCTCAAGCGTCATCTGCGCACGCAGTACAACATGTCGCCTGAGCAGTATCGTGAGAAGTGGGGCCTGCCGCCCGATTATCCGATGGTCGCGCCGAACTATGCCGAGGCACGCTCGCAGCTTGCCAAGAAGATGGGTCTCGGCCAGCAGCGCCGCAAGCGTCGCTGATCAAGCCAGACCAAGCTGCATCATTGCCCATGCAGTGAAGCCGCCGGTTCGCCCGGCGGCTTTTTTGTTGCGTTCGCCGGATCTTCCTGGCGCGGCGCTCTCGCTGCAAACTGCCGGGTGCATTGTCGGCAGTGCCGCCGGCCCGAAATTGTCAGGAGCCTGTCGGTACGAGCGCTTCTCTGCTTGCGGGGAGGAGTGTAGGAATATATACCTCTAAACGTCGCAGTTGAAGTCGGGGAGGCGATGCCCGCAATGGAACATATCATGAACAAACTGCTTGCCAAGCAGCTTGAGCCTACGGGCTGGGCTGCCCCGGCGACGCTGGCCGAAGCCGCCGTCTGCGGCGCGATGGGCCTGTCCGCCGGGGCGCTGCGGGTCGGGCGCGGTCCCCGCAAGGTCGCCTTCGCCCGTCAGCTCGCAATGTATCTCACCCATGTCGGCTTCGGCTTGAACCTGACCCAGGTCGGCGCCTGCTTCGAGCGCGACCGCACCACCGTGCGCCATGCCTGCGCCCTGGTCGAGGACAGGCGGGACCAGCCTGCCTTCGATTTCGCCGTCTCGGCGCTGGAAACCGGCCTGGCGCATTTCGCCTTCGGCTTGCAACTCGATGTCGGCCCGGAGGCTGCACGATGAGCAGTGATGATCGCAACCGATCGCCCTCCCGCCTGCTGCGCCATCTGAGTGAGCCCGGCGCCTATGGCGTGGACTCGCCGCTGGGCTGTGGACGGCTCGCGCTCTACCGCCGCGGCGCGGGCGGAGCCACGCTCGGGGCCGGCTACGTCGCTGCTGCCGAGGCCGATGCCCTCGTCGCGGCCGGCTTCGCTGCCTGGGTGGTGCAAGGAGGCAAGCGGCAACTGCGCCTCGCCGGTGCCGAGCCGGACAAGCCCCGCGCGACGACCACGGTGATGGTCGACGGCGAGGCGCAACGGGTCGTGCTGGACGAGCGCGAGAGCCCGCTGCTCTGGCTGCATCGTCGCCCGGGCAGGGACGGACAGCCGCAGATCTCGGCAGTCGAGTTCGCCGCCGGCGAGCGCTTCCGTGCCGACCTGACGCTGGCGCAGATGCTGCCGCGGATGACGGTGAACTGGGATGCGGCCCTCGCCGCCGGCACGCATGCGCCGGCGCGCGGGCCGGCCGAGGCCTCGGATTCCAGCCTGGCCGCGCGCCAGCGCGTGCGGCACGCCTGCAAGCGCCTTGGCCCCGAACTATCGGGGCTGGCGATCGACGTCTGCGGCTTTCTCAAGGGAATCGACCTGGTCGAGCGTGAGCGCAAATGGCCGGCGCGCTCGGCCAAGGTCGTGCTCCGGCTGGCGCTGTCGGCGCTGGTCGAGCATTACGGCCTGGGCGGAAGGCAAGCCACTTCGGAGAGTGCTGCCTGGCGCGCGCCCGATGCGCGCCCGACGATCCAGCCGCCGGAGCGTTTGGACTAAGCGAGGGCGGCGCGGGCGTCGTTCTTGATCCGCTCCATCATGGCGCGCACGCCGTTCGAGCGCTGCGGCGTCAGATGGGCGGCGAGGCCGAGCCGCTCGTAGATCGCGAAGGCGTCGGTCGCCAGGATCTCCTGCGCCGTGTGGCCGGAATGGATGGCGATGGCGAGCGCGACCAGGCCACGTACGATATGGGCATCGCTGTCGCCACGGAAGCTGAGGCGGGTGCTTGCGCCGGGCCCGCCTTCGGTATGGGTCTCGAGCCAGACCTGGCTGGCGCAGCCGCGCACCTTGTTGGCGTCGCTATGCGCCTCTTCGGGCAACGGCGCGAGCGTGCGCCCGAGCTCGATCAGATAGCGATAGCGATCGTCCCACTCGTCGAGCAGCTCGAAATTGGCGACGATCTCGTCGAGGCTCTCGCTCATGAATTCCGCTATCGGCCTATGGCTCATCCCATCGCCGTCGGGAGGTGGCGATGGCGAAGCTCTTCGGCCTGTCCTGCGGCGAGGTCAAGCCTCAGCGGTGTCGCGGCGGCGCCTCTGTGCCGCGAGTCGCGGCATTCGCGGCCATGGCAAGCACCCGGGCGCGGGTCTCGGGCTCCAGCCCGGCCAGAACCTCGGCGGCTTCGCGTATGCTGGCCGCGCCCTGCAGCGCCGCCTTGGGGTCGATCTTGGCGAGGATCGCGATCGCAGCCTTGGCATCGATCGGAAATGCCTCGGGCTCGCTCTTCGTGCCGTGCACGGGCGAGTTCAGCGCGATCACGCCGACGATCGCCAGGCTGCGTAGAAGATAGGCCATCTTGGTCCCCGTCCCGTTTCGAGCTCCCCAGCTCGCGGATGGATGAACCTTAGCGCGTGCTTCGAAAGATCAGGTGTCGCCGAAAGCATCGATTTGAATCAAAGACGGCCTATCGTCTTCAGCTTCCGTTCACCTTGCCGCGAACAACCGCCGAGCACGGAAAGGTCGCTCACCGCCTATGCAACCAATTGAAGGATAAAGACTATTTGTACGCCTGCCATGTAAGCGCCACGTTTCGGACGCCACCGCTTTAAGCCCCGCTTAAACGGCAGCCGCGAGGATCGGAACAACAAGGCGAGGCGAAAGCGCCGACGGCCGGCAGAGGTGCGTGTTGCGGTTTTCCAGTTTGATGACGGCGGTGAGAGCGCAGGTCGCGGCGATGGTACATCCATCGGCGCTGGCCGACTCGCTTGAGCGCATGCGTCATGAGCGCTTCATGCTGACCAGGCTCGTCGCATCGGTTGCGGCGCTCAGCCTGATGCCGGCCTATATCGCCTGGCGCGGCCGTATCGGCGCGCTCGAGCTGCTCGTTCTCGTCGCGATGGCGCTGCCGCTGCTGGCCGTCTTCCTGCTCTCGCGCACCGGCAAGCTCGATCTGGCGCACTGCCTGTCCGGCGCCGCCCTGACGTTGCTGATCACCACGCTCGCCTGCCTGACCGGCGGTGGGGCCTCGCCGCTGCTGCTCTGGCTCGCTGCGATTCCGGCCGAGGCGATGTTCTTCGGATCCCGCGCCTATGTGGCGCGCGCCAGCGTACTTGCGGCGATAGGCCTTGGCGTCGTCGTTGCTCTGCAGGGGACGGGCATGATCGCCGAGCCGGCGCCCTGGACCTGGCAGGCGATCCCCGTCTTCGCCGCGGTCGCGATCCTGCACGCGGCGCTGATCACGGTCGGTTTCCTTTACCGCCGCGATGACGAACTGCGCGAGCACCGCGCCTCCGACGCACGGGCGCAGATGATGCTCGAGCATGTCGGCGATCTCGTCACCTGGCATGACGCGGCCGGCTCGGTCGTCTTCGCCAACGAGGCTGCGCGCGGCCTGACCGGAGCCGAGCCGGCCCGGCTCTTCGGCCGGGGCCTGTTCGAACGGGTCCACATCGCCGACAGGCCGCTCTTCTTGAAAGCGCTCAGCGATGCCGCCCATGGCAGCGGCCGGGCCAGCGCCTGCTTCCGCGTCCTCTTCGTCCCGGCCGCCGCCGATGGCCAGGCTCCGGCGAGTCCGATGGTGCGCTGGCTCGATCTCAGCGCCCGGCGCATCGAGCAGTCCGGCCCGAGCACCGGTGCTGCCGTTGTCTGCGTCAGCCGCGACGTCACCGACCGGCACGCCGTCGACGAGGAGCGTGAGCGCAACCGCGCCGAGGCGGTCAAGGCGAGCGACGTCAAGGGCCAGTTCCTGGCGACGGTGAGCCACGAGCTGCGCACGCCACTCAACGCCATCATCGGCTTCTCGGAGATGCTCGGCGGCGAGCTCGGCGCTTCCTTCACCCCTGCGCAGCGCCAGGAATACGCCCGGATCATCCATGATTCCGGCCAGCATCTGCTCGATGTCGTCAATACGCTGCTCGACGTTTCGAAGATCGAGAGCGGGGCGATGGCGATCGAGCAGGATTCGCTCGACATGGCCGCGCTCGCCGAGGATTGCTGCAATGTCGTCGCGCTCAAGGCACAGAGCGGCACCGTCGCGCTCGAGCGCATCGTCGGCCCGGAGCTGCCGCAGCTGCTCGGCGACCGGCGCGCCTTGAAGCAGGTGATGCTCAACCTGCTTTCCAACGCGATCAAGTTCACCCCGGCTGGCGGACGCGTCACGCTCGCACTGGTGCGCGATGGCAGTATGATCGACCTCTCGGTTTCCGATACCGGCATCGGCATTGCCGCGGCCGACCTGCCGCGGCTGGGCGATCCCTTCTTCCAGGCCAAGTCGTCCTATGATCGTGCCCATGACGGAACCGGCCTCGGCTTGTCGGTGGTGCGCGGCCTGGTCGGGCTGCATGGCGGCACGCTCACCATCGAGAGCGCGCCCGGCGTCGGCACTCGTGTCGGCGTCCGCCTGCCGATCGGCGGCGTTGCCGCGGCGAGCGAGCCGGCCCGCATCGCGACCTTCGCCCGCGCGCCGCGCCGCGGCCTCGAAACCAAGCAACCCGTTCGCCTGACCGCCTGATCCGAGAGTTCAAGACCCATGTCAGCCACGCTCGCCGCCCGCGCCCGTACCGATGCGACGCTGTCCATGCCCGTCCGCCGGCCGGCCGGCCGACGCGCCGCGCCGTCCATGCCGGCGCGGCTGCTGCGCTGGTTCGCCCGCCGCCCGGGCCGCGCCCTGCTCGTGCTGCTCTTTGCGGCCGTGTCGGTGCTGATCGTCCTCAACGCCGTGCTGTTCCAGAAGGGCCGTCACCCGGCGCCGATGCTGTCGCCGCCCTCGCAATCGGCGGCGCGGCCGGCCGAGCAGCGCCGGGTCGAGACCCCGGTCGTCGCCGAGCCCGCACCCGCCCCGCAGGCCGTGATGCCGCCGGCGCGGCCGGGCACCCTGGCGCCGGCCGCCCGTGAAGCGGCGCCGCGCCCACCGGCGCCGGTCGCGCCCGCGCAGCCGCGGCAGGCGCAGACCGCGCAAGCCCCGGCTCGTCCGGTCTCGGCCGCCCAGCCGGCAGCGCGCGATCCGATCGCAGACCTGATCAACGGCGCCGATATCCGCCCGCCGGCAGATATCAAGGGCCAGCGGCGCTGAGCCGCGAGCACCGGCCTTGCCGCGTCTGACCAGCGATTTCTGGGTCTCGGCTTATTTGCGCCAGGCCGCGTTTGATGGGCTGGTTGCGGTGCTGCGCCGGCGCGGCGCGCGCGAGGCCGGCGCGATCTTCGTCAAGCTCGACCGCCTCGACGGCACCGCGGCGCTTTACGGCCCGGCGCCGCAGGCGCTGGCGGACGAGACCGGCGAGCGGCGCTTCCAACTGGTGCTCGATGCCGATCCGCTTGCAATCGAGGACCGGGTCGAGCGCGAACTCCGCTTCGACAGCGATCTCTGGCTGGTCGAGATCGAGAACCGGGCCGGTGATCCGCGCCTGGATGTCGTCGAGAGCTAGCGCTCAGTCGCTGCTGCCACTACCGAGCCTGCGCCTGACCTCCTGAACGATGCCGCGAGACGGGGCCCGCTCTGCGCCGGGGCGAGCGGAGGTGCCGCTCGGGTCCATCGCCGGCTGCAGCGCGCCGGACCGGATGCTGCGCGGTGCGATGCCGCCGATCTGCTGGGCCAGCCGCCGCGCCACCGCCGGCTGTAGCGAGCGCATCAGCTCGACCAGGGCGAAGATGCGCTCGACCGAACGGGCCGCATCGTCGCCGAGGCCGATCAGGAAGCGCGTCGCATCCTCCGGACTCGCGCCGCAGCCGATCAGCGCCAGGGCCGCGAGCTGGCGCGACGCATCGTTCGCCATCGCCGTGGTGAAGCGGGCATCGCCGCCAAAGGCGTCCGCCAGCGCCGCGAAGGCGCTGGGCCGGTCGGAGAGCGCGGTGGCGATCAGGCCGGAGATCTGGTCGCCGGGAAGTATCGTCGGGCGCGGCGATGGCGCGAGAGCCTCATGGGCCGCGGCCGCGTCGATCATGGCGAGGCGCTTTTCCAGGCTCGCCTGCAGGAAGAGAGGCGTCAGCTCCGACACCGGCAGGTCGCTCCGTGCCAGCAGCCCTGCGCCGAGAGTAGGCTTCTGGACGGCGCGCGGCAGCAGCAGGTCGAGTGCGGCATGCGGCATCGGCGCTGCGCCGTTCACGACCAGCGCTGTGTCGATTTCCGGATCGTTGCAGCCGGCGAGGGCGATGCTGGCGCTGCTGGTGAGGTCGCGTCGGCCGGCGAGGGCGATTTTCGCCTCGCTATCGCCTTCCTCTGCGATCGCCTCGATCTCGCCCGCGGCGAGCGGCATGTCATGCCTGACCAGCGCGGCCAGCACTGCGCCGCCACGGGTACGCAAGGCGGCGAGCACCTCGCGCGGCGCATGCGGCCAGCTCGCAAGCTTGCGGGCGAGGATCGTCGCCGTCGCCTCGTCGATCACCGGGATCAGCGCCTCCGCCATGATGCGGAAGGCCTCCATGTCCTCCGGCGAGGGGCTCGGCGTCGCCAGCAGAAGGTCGGTCTTCACCCGAAGCGCGACCTGGCGCAGGTCGAGCCCGCCATCGCTGGCCAGCCTGGCGAGTTCGGCGAGGTCGGTGGCGATGCGGGACGGCATGGGCGATTCTCGTCGGGGAACTTCACTTTCGCGAAACTTATCCCCGATGCGTTAGCACGGCGTTAACCATGATCGGCGCTGATGATCTTGAGGATGGCTGGCGCGATTCATGCGTCTGTCCGGACTGTGTGTCGTTCGCGAATTGGGCGCAGGCGCCAGCAAGGGAGGCGCATCATGGCAGACGTCATTCCTTTCGCGCCACGCAGGCGCTCAACCAGCCAGAGCTCCGCAGCAGCGGGCCCGTTCGGCCAGATCCTGTTCTTCACCGGCGTGCGCTACGAGCGCCAGCTCGAGCCGGCCGGAGGCAAGCCGCCGCGGCGGCCACGGCCTGCCGGTCGCAGCGAGCGCGCGCCGCGGCGCCGGCGTCCGGGCTGAGGACCGGATCGGGACGATTCCGGATCGAAGCGGGACAGGGGTCGGGGCGATCGATTCTCATGAGCTAGAGTGGGATTGATGCGAAAGACCGGCTTCCATTGTTTCGCATCCCGCTCGGCGGCAATGGCGGCGCTGTCCAGTCTCCTGCTCGCCGGCTGCTCGACCACCGGTGACCTCGGCCGGCCCCGCCCCCACATCTTCGCCGACCAGCTCGCACCGGCTGCCGGCGAATGGAGCGCCCGTTTCCGCGGCGAGGCCTCGTCCTGGTTCCACTTCACCGACGACGAGGAACAGTTGCGCGCCCGTGCCTGGCGGATCGTCCTGCCTGCCCATGAGCGCAGTGATTTCGATCGCGAGGTCTCCAAGCTCGCCCATGCCCGCATCCTGCCGGTCGAGGCCCAGTCGAACGATGTCTCCGCCTATCACCGCGCTTTGACCTCCGGCTCCTTCGCCTCGCAGGCCTCGCGCTACAACCGGCTCAGCGAGGACGCCAATGGCGATCGGCTGCTGCTCGCGCAGTTCCGTGCCAACGCCATGCGCGTCATCAATGCCGATCGCGCCCGTCTGCGCGTGCTCGACGCCTCGCAGCAAGTGCCGCCCGAGCAGCGCGATCCGGCCACCCAGCGCGTCGCCGAGAACGAGGGGCTGATGCTCTGGGTCTGCGAGCGGGCCCGCTTCAGGCTGAAGAGCTATCGCTTCTCGCTCGACAATCTTGTCATCGAGATGCCGTCGCGCGAGGCGGTCAAGGCCGAACGCGCCATCATGGGGCTGGAGAGCGAGCTCGGCACGGCGTGCAACCTGCCGCTGATCGGCCTCTTTGGCGGCAGGGGCGGGAGCGAGCCGGCGCCGCGCGGACCGGTGGTCTACAAAGGCTAATTCCTTCGGGAACCGCGCGAAAAAAGGGTTCCCATCCCCGCCGGATTGGGTCTAGCCTGACGATCTTGAGCTGGCGATCGGTGGAGAAACCGCATGTCAGTCGCGCACGTCAGGTTCACCGCTTCGGCCCCGGTGGGAACTCCGGGCGACTCGTCGCTCGATCAGGAGCACCGCCATGAGGCCGGCGTGGTCGCCTGCAGCGTCTACGCCCATGGCGTGCGCATCGCCGACATCCCGATCGAGGAATCCGGCGAATGGTCCCGCAAGGACGGGCATGTCGTCTGGATCGGCTTGCTAGAGCCGGAGGCGGCACTGCTCAAATGCGTGCAGGAGCAGTTCAACCTGCATCCGCTCGCGGTCGAGGATGCGACCAACGCCCACCAGCGCCCCAAGCTCGAGCAATATGGCGATGCGCTCTTCGTCGTCGCCCGCACCGCCCAGATGATCGACAAGCGCATCGCCTTCGGCGAGACCCACATCTTCGTCGGCCATGGCTACATCGTCAGCGTCCGCCACGGCGCCTCGACCTCGTACAAGTCGGTCCGGCAGCACTGGGAGACCTGCCCCACCTCGCTGGCCAAGGGCGAGGATTTCATCCTCTACGCGATCCTCGATTTCATCGTCGACAACTACATGCCGGTGCTCGAGGCGATCCATGACGAGGTCGAGGAGATCGAGGACAAGGTCCTCGCCAGGCCGATGGCGCGCGCCGACATCGAGCGGCTCTACATGCTCCGGCGCGACCTCCTGCGCCTGCGCAACGCAGTCGGCCCGCTCGTCGACGTCTGCCAGCGCCTGACCAATGGCAGCGTGCCGCAGATCCGTCCGACGCTCGCGGCGATGTTCCGTGACGTGACCGACCACGTCCGCACCGTGCAGGAGAAGATCGACAGCCTGCGCGAAGTGCTCGCCTTCGCCTTCGAGGCGAGCCTGCTCGTCGGCCAGAGCCAAGAGAACGCGATCACCAAGCGGCTCGCCTCCTGGGCGGCCATTCTCGCGGTACCGACAGCCGTCGCCGGCATTTACGGCATGAATTTCAAGAACATGCCGGAACTGGAGATGCAGTACGGCTATTACGTCGTCCTGGTGTTCATCGTGGCGGCTTGTTCGACGTTGTTCTGGCGCTTCAAGCGCAATGGCTGGCTCTGATGCACGGAGCCGCGGCCGCTTCTGAAAGTCGCGCCGGCCGAGGCACCGATATGCGCGTCATTGACATGGGGCGCTGTAAACTGAACCTTCTGGTTGTGAGCGGCCGGTCACGCCCCTAAGCGCGCCGGCGGAAAACTGCATTGCTGACCTTGAAGCACGAGGGAACGAGACAATGGCAGCCGCGGCGGAAACCAAGAAACGACCACCGATCACTATGTATGTGCTGATCGGCATGATCCTCGGCGTCATCGTCGGCTATATGTGCAACACCAACTACCCCGACCCGAAGGTCGCCGGGCAGATCGCCGACAACATCAACATCATCACCACCGTGTTCCTGCGGCTGATCAAGATGATCATCGGCCCGCTGGTGCTCACGACCCTGATCGTCGGCATCGCCCATATGGGCGACACCTCCTCGATCGGCCGCGTCGGCATCAAGGCGCTGGGCTGGTTCATGGTCGCCTCGCTGATCTCGCTGGCGCTCGGGCTGATCCTGGCGAACCTCCTCCAGCCCGGCCACAATATCGGCCTGCCGCTGCCCGATGTCGGCGCCGCCACCAATCTGAAGACCTCCTCCTTCACGCTGAAGGACTTCATCACCCATCTCGTGCCGAAATCGGTGGCCGAGGCGCTCGCCACCAACGAGATCCTGCAGATCGTGGTGTTCTCGCTCTTCGCCGGCATCGCGCTCGCCTCGATGGGCGAGACCGGCAAAGCACTGACCGAGATGATCGATCAGATGGCCCATCTGATGCTGAAGATCACCGGCATGGTGATGTATTTCGCGCCGATCGCGGTGTTCGCCGCCGTCGCCTCGACCATTACCACCCAGGGGCTCGGCATCCTCGTCACCTTCGCCAAGTTCATGGGCTCGTTCTATCTCGGCCTGTTCGTGCTCTGGGGGCTGATGGTCCTGGTAGGCTTCCTGATCCTGGGGCCGAGCGTCGCCAGGCTGGTCAGCCTGGTCAAGGAGCCCTTCCTGATCTCCTTCTCGACGGCGAGCTCGGAGGCGGCCTATCCGAAGATGCTGGAAGCGCTCGACCGCTTCGGCGTCAGCCGCAAGATCTCCAGCTTCATGCTGCCGATGGGGTATTCCTTCAATCTCGACGGCAGCATGATGTACTGCACCTTCGCCGTGCTGTTCATCGCCCAGGCCTATGGCATCGAATTGTCCTGGGGCACGCAGATTTCGATGATGCTGCTGCTGATGCTGACCTCCAAGGGCATGGCGGGCGTGCCGCGCGCCTCCCTCGTCGTCATCGCCGCGACCCTGAACCAGTACAACATCCCCGAGGCCGGGCTGCTGCTGATCATGGGCGTCGACCAGTTCCTCGACATGGGCCGCTCCGCCACCAACGCCGTCGGCAACTCGATCGCGGTGGCGAGCGTCGCCAAATGGGAGGGGCAGCTCGGCGAGCCGGTCGACGATCCGGAGGCTGCCGGAGCCTCGACCGCTCTCGCCGGCCAGGCCGCCTGATCCGGCGTCCGTCGGCATGAGAACCACGGGGCGGCCATTGCGGCCGCCCGAAAGGAGCGACGATGCGACGGCTCTTTGTCGGCCTGATCGCCATGTTCGGCTGCCTTGCCGGGGCGGCGTTCGCCCAGGACCAGCCGAGCGCGCTGACGGGCCTGCTGAAGAAGGCGCGCGATGCCGGGGCCGTGACCATCGGCTATCGCGAGGCCTCGTTCCCTTTCTCCTATCTCGACACCAGACGACAGCCGATCGGCTATTCGATCGACCTCTGCCGGCTGATCGTCGACGCGATGAGCGACGAGCTCGGCCGTGAATTGCAGCTGAAATGGCTGCCGGTGACCTCGGCCTCGCGCTTCGACGCGCTGACCAAGGGCGAGATCGACCTTGAATGCGGCTCGACCACGCAGAACCGCGAGCGGCAGGCAACCGCCGCCTTCTCGCCGGTGATCTTCGTGGCGGGCACCAAGCTGATGGTCCGCAAGGAGTCCGGCATCCGCTCCTTCCGCGACCTGAACGGGAAGACGGTGGTCGCCACCGCCGGCACCACCAACGAGAAGGCGATGAACGACCTGCAGGCGCGCTTCAAGACCGGCGCCACCCTCGTCACCACGCCGGATCACGACCAGTCCTTTGCACTGTTCATGGCCGGCAAGGCCGATGCCTATGCCGGCGACGATGTGCTGCTCTACGGCCTGATCGCGCGCGAGAAGGCCGAGGACAAGGTGATGGTGGTCGGCGACTTCCTGTCCTACGACCCCTACGGCATCATGTTCCGCCGCGACGATCCGGCCATGGCCACCCTGGTCGACAAGATGTTCCGCAGCATCGCCGAGAGCCGCGAGCTCGAGCACAGCTATAATCGCTGGTTCATGCACAAGCTGCCGGGCGGCGAGCGCCTGCGCCTGCCGATGAGCGCGCAGCTCGAATCGCTCTTCGGTACACTGAGCGCGAAGCCCGATTAGGAGCCGACCGCAGAAGCCGTGATTGCGAGGAGCATGGCGACGAAGCAATCCCGGAGGGCGTAGAGCACCGCGGCCCCTGGATTGCTTCGCTGCGCTTGCAATGACGATCAGTGGCTTGGAAAACCAGTCTAATCAGCGAGCCCGCAGGCGACGCCGGTCGCCTGTGCCTCCGCCTCGCTGCGGTCGAAGGCGCGGCGGACTGCGACCCGGGCGACGACCAGCCCCTGCAGCGAGGGCGAGACTACGCGCAGCTCGCGCGAGGTCTCGCCTTCCTCGTCCTTCGCCAGCCGCTCGTCGAGCTGCTCCTGTGTCATCACCACGAATTCGAGCACGCCGCGGATCGCCGCCCGGTCGGTGATGGCATAGGCGACGCCGCCGCCACGGCGATGCACGGTGAGGCCGAGCGGCAGCGAGCCGGTACGCGCCACCACGCGCAGCGGCCCGCCCGAAAGATCGTAGCTGCAGACCGCCGCGACGCTGTTCGGGTCGGCGTCGAGGATGGCGGGCAAACCGGCCGGCGGCGGTGTCACCAGCTCGGCATGTCCGTTCATCCCCAGGGCCGCGTAGACCGTGGCCGCGTCGCGCAGGGCTAAAGTGGGAACCCTGAACACGGTGACGATGTGGACGATCCCCGCGAGCAGCAACCCGGCCAGCGTCAGCAGCGCGAAACGCAGCAGGCCGCGCCCGATCCGGGCGAGCCAGGGACTCGTCCGGGTTTGCGCGGCGGCCGCAGGTCTGTGAGCTGCCGCAGGCGTCGCTGTCTGGTCCACCGCGCTCATCGGCAGTCGATCCGCGCGATGCGGGGCAGGGCCTCCGGCCGAAGCTCGCCGGCATGGCTGGAGATCGGCGTGTCGTAGAGCCGCAGCCGCAGCTGGAAGCGGCCACCGGCGGGGAGCGGCAGCCAGTTGCCGGATTCCGGCGTCGTCGCCAGCACGATCCGCATGCCGCCGCGCTCGCCGCGGACGATCTCGGCATCGGAGAAGCTCTGGCGCTCGACGGCAGCCTGCAGCGGGCGACCGGCGAGATCGGTCGCGCCGAGCGACCAGCCGCGTGCCGGCGGCGTCATCCCGGTGACGCGGTAGCGGCAGCGGGCGTCGAGGGTCTGGCCGGCATCATCCTCCTTGGCGATCAGCTCCAGGCCCTCGCCGGCGCCTAGCGGTAGATGCGCGCCGCGCGCCAGATAGGCTCGCATATAAGGATCGATGTCGCGCGCGCCGCTGTTCGGCCAGCTCGTCCAGGCGCCGATCTGGACCCGGCCGAACCAGGGCCGGTCCGCCACCGCATAGCGCGCCGAGACGAGGCCGAGCCCGGCCCCGAGCGCGATCACATAGGCCAGTGAAATGACGCGCATGGACAGATCCGGGCCCGCATCGGCAACGGCCTTATCGTATCGCGGAGAGGCCGGCGGGGCTGCGCACCCCGGCCTGGACGGAGGCGCGGGCGCTGCGCGGCGCTTCCACGGACTTGAACATCGCGCCGACGGCGGAGAGCACCTCGAAGGATTTGCGCGGCATATGGCCGGCATTGGCGCCGGCTGCCGGGTCAGTGGCCTTCGCCACCGCCGCCTTGGCGTCGCCCGGCTGTGGCGTCACGCCCGGGATCGGTTTCAGCTCGATGCCCTGATGGGCGAAGCCCATGATCTCCTTCCATGTCATCGCTGGCAGCGAGCCGCCGGTCATGTTGGCGGTCTCCGAGGAGTCGTCATTGCCGAACCAGACCGCGCCGACGAGGTTGCCGGTGTAGCCGACATACCAGGCGTCCTTGTAGCCATTGGTCGTGCCGGTCTTGCCGGCGCTGACGACGCCGTCGAGCGCGGCGCGCCGGCCCGTGCCGGCGATCGGCACGGTCGCCAGCATCTGGTTCATCTCGAAGGCGACCTGCGTGCTCAGCACCTGGGTCGGGGCCGGCTCGTCGCGGTCGTGCCGGTAGATCTCCTCGCCAGACGAGCTCCTGATCTCGAAGGCGGCATAGGGCTTGGCCCGCTTGCCGCCATTGGCGAAGACGGCGTAGCCGGCGGCCTGGTCGATCACGGTCACCTCGGCCGCGCCGATCGGCAGCGAGACGGTGTCGGTCAGCGGCGTGGTCAGCCCCATAGCCCGGCAGGTCTCGACGATCTTCGTCCGGCCGATCCGCGCGGCGCGGGCCTCGTGCGTCTCGCCGGTCGCCTTGCCGATCGCGATCGACATCTGTACCGGGATCGTGTTGATCGACTTCGCCAGCGCCACCGTCAGCGGCATCGAGCCGGCATAGGAGCGCCCGTAGTTGTTCGGGCACCAGTTGCCGATGCAGACCGGCCGGTCGGTGACAACAGTCGTCGGCTTGTAGAGCCCGGCGCTCATCGCCGCCGCGTAGACGTAAGGCTTGAAGGACGAGCCGGGCTGGCGCAGGCTCGCCGTGGCGCGGTTGAACTGGCTCGCGCCATAGTCGCGCCCGCCGACGATGGCGCGCACCGCCCCGTCCGGATCCATGATCACCGCCGCCGCCTGCTTCACGCGATAGGCCGGGCCATGCTGGCGCAGCACGGATTCGATCGCCTCGTCTGCCTGTTTCTGGATCGCCGGATCGTAGGGCGTCTTCACCGTCAGCACCCGCTCCGGGCCGAGCTTGCCCTCGTCGGCGAGCTTGCGCATCTCGTCGAAGGCCCAGTCGAGATAATAGTCGGGGCTGGAATCGCGCTTGCGGTCGATCGGCGTCGCCGGGTTGCGCTTGGCCGAGTCGACCTGGCCCGCGGTCATGAAGCCGGCATCGACCATGGCGTTGAGCACGTCGTTGGCGCGCGCCCGCGCCGCTGGCAGGTTGACATGCGGGGCGAATTTGGTCGGCGCCTTGAACAGGCCGGCGAGCATCGCCGCCTCCGCCAGCGAGACGTCCTTCACCGATTTGCCGAAATAGTATTCGGCGGCTGCCGCGACGCCGAAGGTACCGCCGCCCATATAGGCGCGGTCGAGATAGAGCTTCAGGATCTCGTTCTTGGTCAGCCGGTATTCCAACCAGAGCGAGAGGAAGGCTTCCTTGATCTTGCGGTCGAGCGAGCGCTCATTGTTGAGGAAAAGGTTCTTCGCCAATTGCTGGGTGAGCGAGGAGCCGCCCTGGACCACGCCCGAGGCGCGGGCATTGACCGTGACCGCTCGGAAGGTGCCGATCACGTCGATGCCGAAATGGTCGTAGAAGCGCCGGTCCTCGGTCGCCAGCACGGCCTTCAGCAGATGGTCGGGGAATTCCTCGAGTTTCAGCGAATCGTCGTGGCGGGCGCCGCGATGGCCGATTTCCGAGCCGTAGCGATCGAGAAAGGTGACGGCGAAGACCTGGTTCTTCAACGCCTCTTCGCGCCCCTCGCGGAAGGCCGGGATGGCCAGCATCAGCATGACGATCGCGCCGGCAATGCCGACATTCAGGCCCTCGCTGGCGAATTCGGCGGCGAGGCGCTTCGGGCCGCTGACGGTCAGCCGGTCGGTCGCGCTGCGGATGTGTTCATAGGTCTCGCCGGCCCGCTGCCCGGCCGAATAGAGCGAGGCGCCGATCCATGCGTCGACGCTGAGCGCGAAGCGCTTCAGGCGGGTCGTCCAGCTGGCCTTCCTGAACTCCATCACGGCTGTCGGGCATCCTGACCCTGCCGCGGTCGCGCGTCCGCGGTGTCCCGGACCGGCCGGCGAAGGCCTGACCCGATCTCAGAAGGTAAGGGCTCGGCGTCGGCAACGGAAGGGGGCGATGGCGTAGCCCAACGGCAAAAAGGATATGCCGCCGGGTAGTCAGCCCTTGGTCGCGAGCAGCGCGAAGCGGGTCGAGGACGCCAGCCGGAGCGCATCATGCAGGGCGCCATGGCGCTGCTGCGCCCGGACCACCTGTGCATAATCGGCCGGCTCGATCCGGGCGAAGCCGGCCTGGCGCAGCATAGTGCCGAGCCGCTCGAAGCTCAGCCCCTCACGGAAGAAGAAACGCTTGGTGATCGAGGCGAAGGCTTCGCGATCGGCGCCATGCGGGGCCGCGCCGGCGCGCTCGCGCAGGAAGGTCGCGGCGCGGTTGATGAGGCCCTGCAGCCAGGAGCGGTTGATCCAGTCGCCGTCGATGACGAGCAGCTTGCCGCCGGGCTTGAGCACCCGGAACCATTCGGCGAACGCGGCCTCCGGATCGGTCAGCGTCCAGACCAGGTGGCGCGTCACCAGCGCATCATAGGTCCCGTCGTCGTCGAGCAGGCGCTCGGCATCGCCGGCGAGGATGCGGGCCGCGTCGCCATGCTTGGCGCGGGCGCGGGCCAGCATCTCGTCGGAGAAGTCGATTCCCGTGACCTTGTGGCCGAGCGAGAGCAGGGCGCGGGTGATCTCGCCGGTGCCGCAGGCGAGGTCGAGCACCTCGCGCGGCTGCTCGCCGAAGGATTGCCGCAGCAGCGACTGGAAGGCGGCGAGCTCGGCATCCGACTTGATGGCGTGGCCGACCTGCTGGTCGAAGGTGGCGGCACGCCCGGACCAGTAGGTCCGGATTTCCTCCTTGAGGGAGAAGTTGGCGCCAGGGGTGGAAAGGCCGGTGGGAAGGCTGCTGTCTGACATTGGCGTTCGCCGTACGAAACTGAGAAGGGGGTTATTCTGCTGCCTGGGCGGGCGCAAGCTGGGCATCGCCGCGGCCGCGCCGGCGGGCCGAGCCGTGGACGACGATGAAGGGCGTCTCGCTGTCGGCCGTTTCGACGCGGGCGACGACGCCGTAGACCTCTTCGAGCAAGGCAGGCGTGATGATCTCGCGCGGATCGCCGAAGGCCGCGAGCCGCCCTTGCGACAGCACCATCACCTTGTCGGCGATGCGCAGCGCCTGGTTGAGGTCGTGGATCGCGATCAGCACGCAGATCTGCCGCTCGCGCGCCAGCCGGCCGACGAGGCTCAAGACCTCGAACTGGCGGTGCAGGTCGAGCGCGCTGGTCGGCTCGTCGAGCAGCATGATCTCGGGCCGGCGCACCAATGTCTGGGCGATCGAGACGAGCTGACGCTGGCCGCCGGAGAGCTCGCCGAGGCCGCGGAAGGCGAGGTCGGCGATGTCGAGCGCATGCAGTGCCTCGTCGATCGCCGAGAGCTCGTCGTCGCCGACGCCCCAGGAGCCGCCCTGCTTGCGCGCGAGCAGGATCGACTCGTAGACGGTCAGCACCGCATTCACTGCAGTGTCCTGCGGCAGATAGCAGGGCGCCTTGCCGGTCGTGCTTTCGACCTTGACCGCGCCGTCTCCCGCGATCAGCCCGGCGATGCGACGGAACAGGCTCGACTTGCCGGCGGCGTTCGGGCCGATCACGGCGACGACCTCGCCGCCTTTCATGTCGGGCGTGCTGATCCCGTCGAGGATGCGGCGCTTGCCATAGGCGACACCGACATCGCTGAGCGTCAGGCGCTTCACCATGAACGCCTCCGGCTGGTCAGGATCAGGCTGAAGAAGAAGGGCACGCCGACCAGCGCGGTGACGATGCTGATCGGGAAGATCAGGCCGGGGATCAGCGATTTGCTGACCACCGAGGAGGCCGAGAGCACGGCCGCGCCCGCCAGCGCCGAGGCTGGCATGAAGAAGCGCTGGTCCTCGCCGATCACCATCCGGGCGATATGCGGGCCGACCAGGCCGATGAAGCCGATCGTGCCGACGAAGGCGACCGGCACCGCCGCGAGCAGCGCGACGAGCATCATGGTCTCGAGCCGCAGATAGCGGACGTCGATGCCGAAGCTCGCCGCCTTCTCGTCGCCGAGACGCAGGGTCGTCAGCGCCCAGGCGCGGCGCGCGAACAGCGGGATGCAGACGAGCAGCACGGCGGAGGTGATGGCGAGCTTGTGCCAGTTCGCCTTGGTCAGCGAGCCCATCATCCAGAAGACGACGGCGCCCAGCGCCTGCTCGGAGGCGAAGAATTGCAGCAGCGCCAGCAGGGCGTTGAAGGTGAAGACCAGCGCGATGCCGAGCAGCACCACCGTCTCGGTGGTGACGCCGCGGCGCTGGCTGAGCAGATGGATCAGCAAGGAAGCGCCCATCGCCATGATGAAGGCGTTGAGCGGCACGACATAGTCGATCGCGAGCGGCACGATGGCGACGCCGAAGACCAGCGCCAGCGCCGCCCCGAAGCTCGCCGCCGCCGAGATGCCGAGTGTGAACGGGCTGGCGAGCGGGTTGTTGAGCACCGTCTGCATCTGCGCGCCCGCGATCGCGAGTGCGGCGCCCGTCACCACCGCCATTAGCGCAACCGGCAGGCGGATGTCCCAGATCACCACTCGGACCGCGGCTGGCGCCGTCGAGGGCGAGAGCAGCGCGTTGACGACCTCGGTCACGCTGTAGCGGGCCGGTCCGAGCATCAGGTCGACGATCAGGCAGGCCAGCAGCACGACGGCGAATCCGGCGAGGATCAGCTTGCGGCGCAGCGCCAGTGCCCGGTAGGCGTCGCGCCCCTCGGGCGCGCTGCGTGCCGCTTCCGCGGGCCGTGCCACGATCTCCTCCGCGCGGGCGGGGGCGAGGCTCATTTGCCCGCCTCGAGCGAGACCCACAGGCCCGGCTCGTAAGGCAGCGGCAGGAAGCGCTCGTGCAGCGCCTTCATGGTCGCGTTCGCGTCGACATCCTTGAACAGCTCCGGATGCAGCCACTTCGCGATCTCCTGGATCGCCACGAACTGGTAGGGGCTGTTGTAGAACTGGTGCCAGATGCCGTGGACCTGTCCGGTCTTGACGGCCGTGGTCTGGGTGAAGGCGGGGCGCTTCATCAGGTTGGCGAGCTTGCGACGGGCTTCGGTCATGTTGGCGCCATAGCCGAGACCCACCCAGTTGCCGCCCGGGACATAGCCATCCCAGTTGCTGCCGGTGACGATCACGACATCGGGATTGGCCGCGACGATCTGCTCGGCATTGACCGTGCCGAAAGTGCCGGGGATCAGCGGTGTCGCCAGGTTCCGGCCACCGGCGAAATCGACCATCTTGCCGAAGTTCTCGTTGCCGAAGGACATGCAGCAATCGTCGGAGAAGCCGCCGGCGCGCTCGACCATGACGAGCGGGCGCTTGAGATCCTTGGCGCTGGCGAGCCGATCGGTGACGACCTTGATCTGCTCGGCGCGGAACTTGATGAAGTCCTCCGCCACCTGCTCCTTGCCGAAGAGCTTGCCGATCAGCCGCATCGACGGCTCGGTATGCTCGAACGGCTTCTCGCGGAAATCGACATAGACGACGGGGATGCCGACCGAGCCGAGCTTCTCGACCAGCTTGGCCTCGTCGCTGGCGATCTTCGCCTCGATGTTGAGGAAGAGCACATCGGGCTTGAGCGCGATCGCCTGCTCGATGTCGAAGGCGCCTTCCTTCATGCCGCCGAAGGTCGGCAGCTTAGCGATCTGCGGGTAGCGCTTCTCATAGGCGCGATAGGTTTCGGGATCGGCCTTGGCGAGGTCGTCGCGCCAGGCGACGACGCGCTTGAACGGCTCGTCCTTGTCGAGCGCGCCGACGAAATACATCTGCCGGCCTTCGCCGAGGATGATCCGCTTGACCGGCGCCTCGACCTCGACCTTGCGCCCGACGATGTCGGTGACGGTCACCTTGTCGGCCAGCGCGGGCAGAGCCGTGACGGCGAGGGCAGCGGTGATGGTAAGGGCGCGCAGCAAATGTCGGCGGGTCAGCATCGAGACGGCTCGTGAGCGAGGAAATTCTGTCTCCGTTAGGACGATCCGAGTATTGGGTCAATTTTCATAGATTATAACTTCTCTAAGTACAGATTAGAATGAATCAAGGAAGCGATGTGTCGCAAGGCGCGCCTGCGACGCTCGCGCGCTTCCCTCGGCAGCCGCGTCGGGGCATAAGCGATCATGGCCGACCCGACGATCGACACGGCGCCCTTCTGGCGCAGCAAGACGCTCGACGAAATGACCGAGACGGAGTGGGAATCGCTCTGCGACGGCTGCGGGCGCTGTTGCCTGGTCAAGCTCGAGGACGAGGATACCGGCAGGATCCACGCCACCGATATCGGCTGCCGCCTGTTCGACGCTGCGACCTGTCGCTGCCACGACTACGCCAATCGCTCGAAGACGGTGCCGGATTGCGTCACGCTGACGCCGGAGGCCGTGCGCACCTTGCCCTGGCTGCCGCCGACCTGCGCCTACCGGCTGATCGGGGAGGGCAAGGACCTGCCCTGGTGGCATCCGCTCGTCTCGGGTGATCCGCAGACCGTCATCGCTGCGGGCGTCTCCGTCCGGGGCAAGGTCCACGCCAATGAGGACGAGGTCGCCGAGGAGGAGATCGTCGAGCGCATCGTCGCCTGGCCGCTGCGCTGGCCGAAGGCTGCGCGAGGCAAGAAGACCGATTGAGCGCGGTCGAAAGTTGCAGCTCTATCGGAAACGCAAATTCTCGCGCGAAAGCTGGTCGAGCCTGGTGACGCCCATCAGCTTCATGCCGCGCTCGACTTCCGTCTTGAGCTGGCCGAGCGCCCGCTCGACGCCGGGCTGCCCGGCCGCCGCGAGCGGATAGAGATAGTAGCGTCCGACGCCGACCGCCTTGGCGCCGAGAGACAGGGCCTTCAGCACATGTGTGCCGCGCTGGATGCCGCCATCCATGATCACGTCGATCTTGTCGCCGACGGCGTCGACGATCTCGGCGAGCTGGTCGAAGGCGGCGCGCGAGCCGTCGAGCTGCCGGCCGCCATGGTTGGAGAGGATGATGCCGGTGCAGCCGATCTCGACCGCCCGCTTGGCGTCCGCCACCGACATGACGCCCTTCAGGCAGAATTGCCCGGACCAGAGCCTGACCATCTCGGCGACGTCGTCCCAGGTCATCGAGGGATCGAGCATCTCGGTGAAATAACGGCTGATCGACATCACGCCGCCGCCCATGTCGACATGGCTTTCGAGCTGCGGCAGGCTGAACTTCTCATGGGTGAGGTAGTTCAGCGCCCATTGCGGCTTGATCGCGAACTGGGTGATGCCGGCGAGATTGAGTCGGAACGGGATCGAGAAGCCGGTGCGCAGGTCGCGCTCGCGATTGCCGCCGGTGATGCTGTCGACGGTCAGCATCATGACGTTGACGCCGGCGCCCTTGGCGCGCTCCATCATCGCCCGGTTCAGCCCGCGATCCTTGTGGAAGTAGAACTGGTAGACCTGCGGGCCGCTATGGGTCTTGCGCAATTCTTCGAGGCTGATCGTGCCGAGCGAGGAGACGCCGAACATGGTGCCATAGCGCGCTGCGGCCGCGGCGACCGCACGCTCGCCCTGGTGATGGAACAGTCGCTGCAGGGCCGTCGGGGAACAATAGAACGGTATGGCGAGCTTCTGGCCCATCACGGTGACCGACGTATCGAGGCTGCTCACCCCGCGCAGCACGTTCGGAACGAGGTCGCAGCGCTCGAAGCTCTCGGAGTTCCGCCGGAGGGTGACCTCGTCATCGGCACCGCCATCGATGTAGTTGAAGATCGGGCCCGGCAGCCGCCTCCTGGCGAGGGTGCGGAAGTCGTGGAAGTTGTGGCAGTCGTTCAGGCGCATCGTTCGCTTCGGCGTCGTTCTGGAAGGACGAGCATGACACTGGCGCGGCGGCCGTCGCCGCTGTCCGAGGGGCGGGAGCGGCACTCTATCGCGCGGCGCGGGCCCTGGCCATATTGCGCGGCCGGTCGTCATCTGGATTGTCGGCAACCTGTTCGCACTGCGCATGCTCATTGATTGTTCATGCGCTTTTCGGCATGACCACGCCGCGCAGGTGCGCCGCAGCAGGTGCTGCCGCAAATGCGAAACCATGCGGGCGCGCCGGCGTTCAATGCCGGTCACCAACGTTGGGAAAGGCAGGCTATGGCAGGCGAGAAGTGGGTCTACACCTTCGGCGACGGCAAGGCCGAAGGCGAGGCGGGCATGAAGAATCTGCTCGGCGGCAAGGGCGCGAACCTGGCCGAGATGAGCAACCTTGGACTTCCGGTCCCCCCGGGCTTCACCATCACCACGCAGGTCTGCACCTGGTACTACGACAACGGCAAGAGCTTCCCGGCCGAGCTCGATGGCGAGGTCAAGGCGGCGCTGGCCGGCATGGCCAAGCTCACCGGCAAGACCTTCGGCGACCCGGCCAACCCGCTGCTCGTCTCGGTTCGTTCCGGCGCCCGCGCCTCGATGCCGGGCATGATGGACACCGTCCTCAATCTCGGCCTCAACGACGTCACCGTCGAGGCCGTCGCCAAGGCTTCGGGCGATGCCCGCTTCGCCTATGACAGCTATCGCCGCTTCATCACCATGTACTCGAACGTCGTGCTCGACATCGACCACGGCCATTTCGAGGAGGCGCTCGAGGACTACAAGGAGCGCAAGGGCCTAAACCTCGACACAGATCTCTCGGCCGATGACTGGAAGGTACTGGTCGGCAAGTACAAGGAGATCGTCAGGAAGGAGCTCGGCTCCGACTTCCCGCAGGATCCTGAAAAGCAGCTCTGGGGCGCGGTCGGCGCCGTCTTCTCGTCCTGGATGAACGCCCGCGCCATCAAATATCGCGAGCTCAACAGCATCCCGGCCTCCTGGGGCACGGCGGTCAACGTCCAGTCGATGGTCTTCGGCAATATGGGCGACACCTCGGCGACCGGCGTCGCCTTCACCCGCAACCCGTCGACCGGCGAGAACGCGCTCTATGGCGAGTTCCTGATCAATGCCCAGGGCGAGGACGTCGTCGCCGGCATCCGTACCCCGCAGGACATCACCGAGGCGGCCAAGGTCGCCGCCGGCTCCGACAAGCCTTCGATGGAGAAGGCGATACCGGAGGCCTATGCCGAGCTCTGCCGCATCTACGGCATCCTCGAGAAGCACTACCGCGACATGCAGGACATGGAGTTCACCATCCAGGAGGGCAAGCTCTGGATGTTGCAGACGCGGTCCGGCAAGCGCACCGCCAAGGCGGCCCTGAAGATCGCGGTCGATCTCGCCCAGGAGGGCCTGATCAGCGAGCAGGAGGCCGTCGGCCGCGTCGAGCCCGGTGCGCTCGACCAGCTGCTGCACCCGACCATCGACACCAAGGCCGAGCGCCGCGTGCTGACCGCTGGCCTGCCGGCCTCGCCCGGTGCCGCCGCCGGCGAGATCGTCTTCACCTCCGAGGCCGCCGAGGCCGGCAAGAAGGCCGGCAAGAAGGTCATCCTCGTCCGCGTCGAGACCTCGCCAGAGGACATCCACGGCATGCACGCCGCCGAGGGCATCCTGACCACGCGCGGCGGCATGACCTCGCATGCGGCGGTCGTAGCGCGCGGCATGGGCAAGCCCTGCGTCTCCGGCGCCGGCCAGATCCGCGTCGACTACGCCAAGGGCACGATGAGCGTCGGGCCGACCACGCTGAAGGCCGGCGACTTCGTCACCATCGACGGCAGCAACGGCCAGGTTCTGCTCGGCGAGGTCAAGATGCAGCAGCCCGAGCTCTCCGGCGATTTCCGGACGCTGATGGGCTGGGCCGACAAGGTCCGCCGCCTCAAGATCCGCGCCAATGCCGAGACGCCGCGCGACGCCAAGGCGGCCCGCGAATTCGGCGCCGAGGGCATCGGCCTTTGCCGTACCGAGCACATGTTCTTCGATGCCGGCCGCATCCTCGCGGTGCGCGAGATGATCCTGGCCGATGAGGAGAAGGGCCGGCGTGCTGCGCTTGCGAAGCTCCTGCCGATGCAGCGCCAGGACTTCGTCGAGCTCTTCACCATCATGCAGGGGCTGCCGGTGACGATCCGCCTGCTCGATCCGCCTTTGCACGAGTTCCTGCCGCAGACAGATGACGAGATCGCCGAGGTCGCTGCGGCCATGGGCACGACCGCCGACAAGCTCAAGCGCCGCGCCGCCGAGCTGCACGAGGTCAACCCGATGCTCGGCTTCCGCGGCGTGCGCCTCGCCGTCGCCTATCCCGAGATCGCCGAGATGCAGGCGCGGGCCATCTTCGAGGCGGCGGTAATCGCCGCCAAGGAGACCGGCCATCCGGTCATCCCGGAAGTCATGGTCCCTCTCGTCATGGGCTCGCCAGAACTCGACCTGGTCAAGGGCCGCATCGATGCGATGGCGGCAGCCGTGCGCAAGGAAAGCGGCAGTGAGCTGGCCTACCAGGTCGGTACGATGATCGAGCTGCCGCGCGCCGCGCTTCGGGCGGAGGAGATCGCGCAGAGCGCCGAGTTCTTCTCCTTCGGCACCAACGACCTGACCCAGACGGCCCTCGGCATCAGCCGCGACGATGCCGGCTCCTTCCTCGGCTCCTATACGGCTCGCGGCCTGCTCGAATCCGATCCGTTCGTGACCATCGACCAGGACGGCGTCGGCGAGCTCGTCAGGATCGCCGTCGAGCGTGGCCGCAAGGCGCGGCCGAACATCAAGCTCGGCATCTGCGGCGAGCATGGCGGCGACCCCGCCTCGATCGGCTTCTGCGAGAGCGTCGGTCTCGACTACGTCTCCTGCTCGCCCTTCCGCGTGCCGATCGCGCGCCTTGCCGCTGCGCAGGCGGCCTTGGGTGCGATCAAGGCCAAGGACGCCTGAGCGGCGGGGAGGGCGCGACCCATCATGGCGACACGCGCCCTCACCACCATCGGCTTCGATGCCGACGACACGCTCTGGCAGAACGAGCAGTTCTTCCGCCTGACGGAGGATCGCTTCGTCGCGCTGCTCGGCGAGCATGGCGAGGCGGCCGAAATCTCCGGCAAGCTGCTCGAGGCCGAGAAGCGCAACCTCGCCTTCTACGGTTTCGGCATCAAGGGCTTCACCCTCTCGATGATCGAGACCGCGCTCGAGATCACCCGCGGCCAGGTGCCGCCGGCGGTGATCGGCGAGATTCTCGCCGCCGGCCGCGAGATGCTGACTCATCCGGTCGAGACGTTGCCGCATGCGCAGGACGCGCTCGCCGCGCTCGCTGGCGACTACCGGCTGGTGCTGATCACCAAGGGCGATCTCTTCGACCAGGAGCGCAAGCTGGCCCAGTCCGGCCTCGGCGATTTCTTCGACGCGGTCGAGATCGTCAGCGATAAGAGCGCTGCGACCTATGAGAGGCTCTTCGCCCGTCATGGCGACGGGCCGGGGCGGGCGCTGATGGTCGGCAATTCCTTGAAGTCCGACATCGTCCCGGCGCTCGCCGCCGGCGCCTGGGCGGCGCATGTGCCGCACGAGCTGACCTGGGCGCTGGAGCATGCCGAGGAGCCGGCCGGTGATGCGCGCTTCCGCAAGCTCGCGGACCTCGGCGGGCTGGTCGATCTGGTGCGAGAGATCGGCTGAAGCGCGTTCGCTCTACTCGACCCATAGCCCGCGTTTGCGGTGCCAGTCCTCGATCGATTCCTCGGGGCAGTCGTCGAAGCGCTGGTCGTGGGGCCCGATATCGGGCTCGACCCAGCTTGCCTTGAAGCGCAGCATGAGATGGGTCTTCTCGCCGGCTTTCGGCAATTCGCTGTCGATGACGGATGCAAAGGGATGGATGAGCTCCGGCCAGGCCGGATCGAACACCCAGAGCGCCGTGCCGCAACCCTTGCAGAAGCGCCGCTCGCCGCGAGAGGTCTCGCAGTTTCCGGAGTCGTCGCGGATTTCGGCGTGGAAGACACCGATCCAACCTTCACCCTTGACCTTGAGCGTGGCCGCATCCGCCATGATGTTGATGGCGAAACCGCCGCCGCCGGCGGTCTTGCGGCAGATCGAGCAATAGCAGAGCTGGTAAGGTACCGGCGTGTGACTCTCGGCGGTGAAGCTTACCTTGCCGCAGCGGCAGGAGCCTTTCAGTGTGATCGGCATCGTTCGCCTCCCGATGGTCTTCCCGACGACAACCAGCCGGACGCACGGTTGTTCAACGCGTCGCAAAGGAGGCGAAAACCCGCTCTGCTGGACCGAGCTTGCAATTTGTGCTAGGTCGCCCGATGTAAGACGAGATGCGGCCGGTTCTGGCCAATCCTCCGCGCGGGTATTCCGACCGGCGGGCCACTTCAGATCCACCACACGTCGATACAAGACCAGGGCGGGCGTCCGCGCGCCGGACCTGGGTTCCATGAATACGCGGATCTGAAGTGCAAGGATTAGTCCCGTTATGAACAAGGGCACCGTCAAGTGGTTCAACGCCACCAAAGGCTACGGCTTCATCACCCCTGAGGCTGGCGGCCCGGACGTTTTCGTCCACATCAGCGCTGTCGAGCGCGCTGGCATGCGCGAGCTGCGCGAAGGCCAGGTCGTCTCCTATGAGCTGATCGCCGATCGCAAGACCGGCAAGTCCTCGGCTGGCAACCTCGTCGCCGGCTGAAGATAATTTCGGGCGGACCATTCAGTGTCCGCCCGTTTCAAGACGCGAGCCTTGAGGCCCGCGACACACGACATCCTCCGGCGCAGTGGCTAGCGGTTCGCCGGGCGGAAAGAGACCATGCGTAGACCGAGACTGCATGCCGAGGCGCTTCCGTTCACCACGTGCGCCCCATGCCGTCCGGCTCAGAAAGACCTGATTTGACCAAATTTACCGACCTCGGCCTGGCCGAGCCGCTTCTCAAAGCGCTCGCCGCCGAAGGTTATGAGACGCCGACGCCGATCCAGGCGCAGGCGATCCCTTCCATTCGCGATGGCCGTGACCTGCTCGGAGCCGCCCAGACCGGCACCGGCAAGACCGCTGCGTTCTCGCTGCCCATGCTGCACCGGCTGCTGAACCAGCCGCGGCGCATGCAGCCGCGCTCGGTGCGCGCCCTGATCCTGTCGCCGACGCGTGAGCTCTCGGCCCAGATCGAGGCCAGCATCCGCAATTACGCTCAGTTCACCTCGCTGAAGTCGACGGTGATCTTCGGTGGCGTGCCGGTCGGCAAGCAGATCCGCGCGCTCGGCCAGCATGTCGACATTCTCGTCGCCACACCCGGCCGCCTGCTCGACCTCGTCGATCAGCGCGCCGTCTCGCTGCGCGAGATCGAGTTCCTCGTCCTCGACGAGGCCGATCAGATGCTCGACCTCGGCTTCATCCATGCGTTGCGCAAGATCGCGACGCTGATCCCGAAGCAGCGCCAGACCCTGCTGTTCTCGGCGACCATGCCGAAGGCGATCCGCGAGATCGCCCAGGCCTATCTGACCGATCCGGTCGAGGTCGCGGTCGCGCCCGTTGCGACGACGGCCGAGAAGATCGATCAGCGGGTCATCTTCACGGAAGCCGGCCAGAAGCCGGCGCTGCTGGCGAAGACCTTGAGCGTTCCGGAGATGGAGCGCGCCATCGTCTTCACCCGTACCAAGCACGGCGCCGACAAGGTCGTGCGTCAGCTCGAGCAGGCCGGCATCAAGTCCGCCGCGATCCATGGCAACAAGAGCCAGGGCCAGCGCGAGCGGGCGCTCGGTGCCTTCCGCGACGGCGAGTTGCGCATCCTGGTCGCGACCGACATCGCCGCCCGCGGCATCGATGTCGACGGCATCAGCCATGTCGTCAATTTCGACCTGCCGAATGTGCCGGAGACCTATGTCCATCGCATCGGCCGCACCGCGCGCGCCGGCGCCTCGGGCCTCGCCATCGCCTTCTGCACGCCGGAAGAGCGTGGCGACCTCGCTGCGATCGAGAAGCTGACCAAGGTCGCGCTCACCCCGGTCGGCGACGTTCCGTATTGGGATGGCCGCACTCCGAAGAAGCCGCCGCAGAACCGTGGTGGCCGCGGCCAGGGTCGCCCGCAGAATGGGCAGCAGCCGGGGCAGGGGCAGCGTCGCGACGGCCGGGGCGCTCCGTCCCATGGCCGGGGCGGCCAGCGCCCGGAGCAGGGCGAGCGTCAGGAGCAGCGCCGCGAGCAGCCGCGCCAGAACCAGTCGCGCCCCCATCAGGGGCGCCCGGAGCAGCAGCGTCATGAGCGTCCGGCCCAGCGCCAGGACGCCGGCGGCGCACGAAAAGACGTAAGTTCCGGCAAGGAAGGACTTGGCGGCGTCGCGTTCTTGCAGCAAAGAACGGGACAACGACGCACCGGCGGCGGCGGGCGGCGCCCGAACTGACAGGCGCCGTAATCGCTGGGGCAGGGCCAAGCGCCCTTGCCCCGCGCCGAGGACAAGACGAAGGATCAGCGAATGGCGAAAGAAGAACTGCTCGAATTCGACGGCACCGTGGTCGAGGTGCTCCCGGACGGCAACTACCGGGTCAAGCTCGACAATGACCACGTCATCCTGGCCTATGCGGCCGGCAAGATGAAGAAGAACCGTATCCGTACCATCGCCGGCGACCGCGTGGTCGTGGAGATGTCGCCTTACGACCTCGACAGGGGCCGCATCAACTTCCGCCAGAAGACCGCCAGCCCCGGCCCGATGCCGCCGCGGCCGCAGAATTTCCGCCGGCGCTGAGCCGACGATGCGTTTCAGCCGGCCCGAGCAATTCTTCGTCGCGGCCGGCGTCGGGCTCGGCGCGCTCGCTTCGCTCGCGGTCAATAATGGCTGGATCGCCAAAGGCGGTACCTTCCCGCCCTTCGTCTATGTGCTGCTGGCGCTCGCTGTGGTCGAGGTCGTCGCCGGCGTCGCGACGAAGCAGCCGCCCGGCACCTTGTTCTCGATGCCGGCCCGCATCCTCGCCTTCGCGCTCGGCGTCGGCGTGCTGATCCTGCTGACGGGTGGGCTGGCCTGAACCGGCACCGCTGTTCTCGGCCGCAGCGAAGCGGAGAGCCGAGAATCCCCTGACGAGTAAGGTACGCCGGCCGGCGCCTCATCCGGCCTGAGATGCTTGGGGCAAGCCCAAGCATGACGCATGATGTCGCCTATACCCCATAGACAAAAAAGCCCCGGCCGAAGCCGGGGCGTGAGGTGTTTTTACGTGGTGACAGGTACTACGAAGAAAACTTGGAAAACTCAGTAGCCGCTCTTGGCCCAGTATTGCGAGCCGGGGCTGACCATGACCTGGCGCTGGCGCGTCGCATACTCGGCCGGCACGGTCTCGTGTTCGACCCGCGAGGCGCTGACCATGACGCGGCGGCTGCGCTCACCATAGACGGCGGGAACGACGTCGTAGTCTACCGAGGCCGGCGAGACCTCGACGGTGCGCTGCTGGTAGCCGTACTGCGCGGGGACATGGACCCAGCAGCCGGTGGTCTGGCCGTAGGCGTCGCGGGTGACTTCCCAGCGCTTGGTCGCCGGCGAGATCAGCACCTTCTCCGAGACGGTCCGGTACTGGGCCGGGATGTGGCGGGCGATGCGGCGCTCGGGCTGGATCACCACCTTCTCGGTGACGGTCTCGTATTGCGCCGGGATGACCTTGGAGAAGGTGCGCTCGGGGCGCACGACATAGCTCTCGTTGACGGTGTCGTAGACCGGCGGTGCCGTGACCAGCTTGTAGCAGGAGCCGCTGCCGCACGAGCTGACCGGCGCTCGGTAGCAGGAGGAAGAGGAACAGCCGCCGGCCAGCGCCGGAGCGGCGAGGCCGATCAGGGCCGTGGCGGCGAGACCCGAAAGCGAAAGAAGCCTGAACGTCATAGTCGACCCCAACCCTGCGTTGCGCAACGCTGCCGCTGCGTCGTTGGGGTAAGAAAGCCGGACTCCGGCGGTAAAGACAAGGTTAACTGCAAAACAAGGTAAAATTAACCAGCTTTGTCCGAACGGAAGCACTTCCGGTTGTGACCGGCGCGCCGGCGGCGCGGCCTGGTATTCAAAGGCTCCGGGGCTGGCCGGCACAGTGCCGGCCAGCACAGCCGGCCCTGTCTGGAAGCGGTTTTCCGGCGGCCGTCAGTCGATGGCGCCGCGCTTCATGCCGAAGCCTTCGATGTAACAGCTGCAGGACGAATTGGCCGGCGCCGGCCTGGCCTCGCAGGAGCCGCGCGAGGTGACGCAGGTATCGCCGAAGCGCTGGCGATAGGGCCGCTCATAGCCATAGCGCGGCCGCTCATAGCCATAGGGCGGTGGCGGCCTGTCATAGTCGTAGCGCGGCGCCGGCCGGTAATAGGGATCGTAGTATTGGGCGTTCGCGCTGGTCGCGGACGAGATGGCAGCTCCGGCAAGGGCTGCGAGAACGAGCGTCCTGAACATCATGGCTATCCTCCTGTTCTCCATCGGCCAAAGCCAAAGGGGCGGAATCGTCGACTCCGAGCTTACCCGGATATCGATGAACGGAGGCTGAGCGTTGCCCGGGATTCACGGCAAGGCCCCGCCGGCGCGAGCCGACGGGGCCTGATGGGCATGCTTCTCGAGATCTAGCGACGATAGCCTGCGCTCAGTGCCAGGTCTGACGGCCGTACCAGTCGTCGATATCGCGGCGGACCCGGTCCTTCTCCAAGCCGTAGCGCTCCTGAATCTTGCCCTCGAGCTGGTCGCGCTTGCCGGCGATGACGTCGAGATCGTCATCGGTCAGCTTGCCCCATTGCTCCTTGACCTTGCCCTTGAGCTGCTTCCAGTTTCCTTCGACGCGGTTCCAGTCCATCGGACGCTCCTCGTGTTCGTGATGGGTGTGCTCAAGGAACGCGCGGGCGGCGGGATTGTTCGGCGCAAGGCGTCGCGTTGTCCGCGAACACCGGCCCTGTCGCCTAAGGGCGGACCGGGCCGCGGGCAGCCAGCCGCGAACGCAGGCGCGGCGTCGCCCAGTCCAGGAAGGCCCGGACCTTCAGGCTGCGCAAGCCCCCTTCCGCATAGGCCAGACTGACCGGCAGCGGCGCCGGCGCGAACTCCTCCAGCACCGCTTCGAGGGTGCCTTGCCGAAGCTGCTCCTCGACCTGGTAGGACAGGACGCGCACGAGACCGAACCCCGCCTGGGCGGCATCGATGGCCGCGATCGTCGAGTTCACCGAGAGCCGCGCCCTAGGTTCCTCGCCGAGGGCGGGGTTGTCGCCGCGATAGCGCCATTCCGGGGTGATGGCGAAGCCGCGGAAGGAGATGCCGTCATGGTTCCCGAGCTCTTCCGGCGTCCGCGGCCGGCCGCGGCGGTTAAGATAGGCCGGGCTGGCGCAGATGACGCGGCTGACCTCTCCGACCTTCACCGCGATCAGGCCGCCGGCGTCGAGATGGCCGATCCGCACGGCGACGTCGATATGCTCGTCGACGAGACTGATCTGCCGGTCTTCGAGATGGAGCTTGAGCGAAATCTCCGGATTCTGCTCCAGGAAGGCGAGGGTGACCGGCAGGACATGGCGTTGGCCGAACAAGGTCGAGGCGGTGATGCGCAGTTCGCCGCGGGGCGCGCTGTATTCGCCGGCCGCGATGCGCTCGGCTTCCTCGACCTGTTCAAGGATGCGCCGGCTGGCTTCGAGATAGGCCAGGCCTGCTTCGGTCAGCTCGGTTCCGCGCCGCGTGCGCAGCATCAGCTTTGCCCGCAGATGCGTTTCGAGATCGGTGATCTTGCGGCTGACGGTCGCGAGCGGCATGCGCAACTTGCGCGCAGCCGCCGACAGGCTGCCGGCCTCGACCACTGCGAGCAGAACCGCCATGGCGTCGAGACGATCCATCAGCCTTCCATAATTCGAGAGGGTGTCTCCATGATATGCCCATAGCACCCGGTCACCGGGAGGGATACCTCACTCCTGACTGAGGCGCCGCTCATGGCGCTTCGTGCTCGGACGAGCCCAGGAGTTCACGATGACCGGTCTTTCACGCAGGGGATTTTCGCTCGGCCTCCCGGCCCTGGCGGCAGCAGGCGCTGCTTTGCCGTCCGTCGGCCTGGCGCAGGCGCCGGCGCCGGCCGCAACCGAGCGCTCCGTGGCCCCGCCGCCTTTGGCGCAGCTCAGCATCGGCCGCTTCAAGGTGACGGCGCTGAGCGACGGCTATGTCGACATGCCCTATGAGTACTTCCCCGGCCGCTCCGCCGCCGAGGTCGAGGCGCTGGCGAAGGCGCAGTTCTCGGCGCGGCCGGGCGGCATCAGGATGATGTTCAACCAGTATCTGATCGAGGACGGCAGCAGCCGCATCCTGATCGATGCCGGGCCGGGCGGGACGATCGGCCAGTCTGGCAAGCTGCCGGCCGGCTTGGACGCGCTCGGCCTCGACCGCGGCAGGATCGACGCCGTGATCGTCACCCACATGCACCAGGACCATATCGGCGGTCTCGTCGCCGGCGAGCAGGCCAATTTCGGCAAGGCCGAGATCTATGTCGACCGGCGCGAACTGGTGCACTGGACCAACCCGGCGACCCGCTCCGGCTCGCCGGCCTATCTCCAGAACGGCATCAAGCTCGCCGGTGAGGTCGCGCGCCTCTATCCGAAGCTGCAGGCCATCGACGGCGAGCGCGAGATCGTCCCCGGCGTCTCGATCGTCGACCTTTCCGGCCACACCCCCGGCCATATCGGCGTGCGCATCGCCGATGCCGGCCAGAGCCTGATCATGGCCGGCGACATGCTCTTCCCGGTCGTCCACCCGGCCGGGCTCGACGTGAACTTCCTGTTCGAGCAGGACCGCCCGGCGGCGCAGGCGATGCGCAGCCGCTTCTTCCAGCGTGCGGCCGGGGAGGGCGCCTTGATCGCCGCGACCCACATGCCGTTTCCGGGCCTCGGCCGCGTCGTCGCCGATCAGGGGCAATATCGCTGGCTGCCGGCCGCCTGGGCCTTTCAGGACTAGGGGCGGGCGGCAGGGCGCCATCCGGGGATGACGAGCGAGGCCGGGATCAGTCCCGGCCTCGCGTTCTTATACGGGGCTGAATCCGCCCCGGCGCCGCGAAAAATCGGCAGACCGCTAAAATGCGAGCAAAATCCGTATCAGTCGGCCAAGGGCTCGCGGGTTAGGGAGGATCATCACAGCCCAGAACAGGCCATGACATATTCAGCGCAAGACATCACGAACGCCCTCCTGCGGATCAAGGAAGATGGCTTCGTCCTCGACAACGACGCCTTCGGCTATGCCGCGATCAGATGGGATTCTCGTCGGCTCAGGCGCGACCTGCGCGAGGCCGGTTATGCCGGCGCCGAGCTCGTCCAGGGTCGAATGACCAATGAAGGCGAGGACATCTGCTGGCTCTACGATCCCGCGAAGATCGCGAAGGGTGAGGTCGACGGCCTGGCGGCTGCGCGGCACTCGGCGCTCTACGGCGAATAAGCGGTCGGCGTCGGGCCAAGGCCTCGCCGAGCGCACACCACGCCAGCGCAGCCACTGACGGCGTCTCGACGACCGCCGTAGCCGGTATCGCCGGCGCCTACCGCCCCTGCTGTGTCCAGCCGGTCGCGTCGCAGTCCTGTTCGAGGCCGTCCGCCTGCCCGTCATAGACGCTAGATCG
>Ga0209130_1000179_pt1 | contig 90126 bp, 79 predicted proteins | sample AraplaMF_Cvi_mLB_FD_184264 | JGI IMG/M metagenome (GOLD analysis project Ga0209130, IMG submission 184264) | Arabidopsis root microbial communities from the University of North Carolina, USA - plate scrape MF_Cvi_mLB (SPAdes) (version 2) | ecosystem: Host-associated > Plants > Roots > Endosphere... | reverse complement strand
TGTTCTTCCGCTACGACACCTTCGAAGCCGTGAAGAACAAGCTGGCCAACCGCGACATGGGCAGCAAGGAATCGTCCAATACCTACAAGGTGTCGGCACGCTGGCAGCCGACCCAGTCCTTCCTGGTGCGCGGCTCCTACGGCACCGGCTTCAAGGCGCCTTCCATGCTGGACATCGGCCAGCCGCTTGTGGCGGCAGGCTTTACCGCTTCCTCGTGGGACTGCCCGGCCAATCTGCGCGCCGAAAATCCTGACTACTGCCAGGTTGGCAAGCGCCAGTACAACGTGATTTCGGGCGGCAACGAGAACCTGAAGCCGGAGAAATCCAAGCAGTACACCGTCGGCTTCCGCTTCGAGCCGACCAGCAGCTTCTCGGTGCAGGCCGACCTGTGGGATGTGAAGATCCGTGACGCCGTGTCCTCCGTGTCGGAAGCGCAGATCTTCGGCGATCCGGTCAAGTTCCGCGACCTGTTCACCACCTTCGTCGATCCGGGCAACAACCAGACCTACTGGGCCAAGAAGACCCTGTCGATCAACATCGGCAAGACCCACAACCAGGGCGTCGATTGGGAGACCAGCTACCGTCACCGCTTCGGTTTCGGCAACCTGACCACCACGCTGAACGGCACCTACATGATCAAGTCCGACTACACCCGCCCGGGTACGGACAATGACTGGGTCAACAGCATGAACTTCTTCGGCATCAACGACAACGTGACCTTCCGCCACATCGTTCGCCTGGCAACCACGCTGGATACCGGTGCGTTCTCCAACACGATCATCGCCAACTACCGTAACGGCTACACTGATGCGGAAGCCGAGAGCCGCAATCTGGGCACCGGCAAGCTGGAGAAATTCCGTGTCGAAGTACCGTCGCACCTGACCTTCGACTGGCAGGGGAAGTGGCAGGTCAACAAGAACGTGCTGCTGCGCGCCGGCGTGAAGAACCTGGCCGACCGCGATCCGCCGTTCTCGCTGCGCGCCTCGTCTGGCCACCAGGTCGGCTTCGACCCGCGCTACGCCGATCCGCTGGGCCGTACCTTCTACCTGACCGGCGGCTACACCTTCTAAGAACGCCTGAAAGCAAAAAGCCCCGTCGCGCAAGCGGCGGGGCTTTTTTTTGGTTCATCGCGGAATTCCGGGAAACTCGTGCTCAGCCAGATTAAGCCAGCTCGCCGGCAGTAACTCCTGGAGGAGCGTATCGCTGTCGTGATGATGGGGTCTGTATTCTCCATTTTTACTAAAACCTGCTCGGCGCTGCTATTTCACGCTTACTAAAACTAATTCGTCCGAATCGACACTATTCGGGAAACTAAAACGCACCCGCGCCGTCCAGGAAATAGTAGCCGCGAGAATTTCCGGTAAGCGTTGTTCGTAGCGGCACTTTTAGTAAGCGCTGCGCCGTTTAGTAAGTCTTAGGTAGCGATAGCAGCATTTGGAAAAAACCCATTTTAGAGACCCCATCATGCGAACTCTCTACTACCCCATCCGCGTACCCTGAGCCGGCCGCCCCGGTACAGGCTTCTTCCTCACGGAACCAGGCTGCGCGCCAGCTTCGGCGGTCAGAATTATTTCGCCCAGGTCGAGGGCGATGCGATTAAGTGCGGCGAGCAGGCGATGTCACCGTCGCAGTTGCCTACCTGCGCGGCAGCGGCAACCGCAATGCGTGGAAGGCAGTCTGGCTTCGCCTGCCTGGCAGCGAGGAATGGTTGCTGGCCAACGTTTGCCGCTCAGCGCGCAAGATGGCCATAGCGCGTTTGCTTGGCGGAGCACCGGCTCAGCGCGCGCCGCAAGAGCGCAGGCAGCAGCCTGCGGACCGGCGCGCAGCCAGCCTCCAGGCACAGAGCCAACGCGCCGGTGGCCTGCTCCGCCATCAACCCGCGATGCAGTGAAGCGAGCCTGGTCAAAGGCCATCATGTGCGCCAGTTGACATTCCGGCACAGGCTACCGTGCCTGGCAGCGGCAGTCAAAAGAAGGGCCGCGGAAAGGGCTCCGAGGCAAGCGCCGCGCGGTAAAGCGTTATCCTGCTAATCCGCGAGGAACCTTTTTATTCAGCCAGTTCTTCGAGCTTGTTCTGCAGCGACGAGAGGCTGGGCTTGTCGACGAACACGCAGCGCTTGCCGTGCCGCTTGCAGTAGTCCTTCACGCGCCAGTAGGCGGCATGGCTGATGCAGCCGGTCTGGCAGATCACCACGTCGGCCGCGGCCAGACTGGATTCGAGCTGGTTGGCATTGTGTTCCAGGCCACCGTCGTGGTGGCTGAAACGCGCGCCGCATTGTTCCAGCAGGGCGCGGTAGCTGGCCACGTTGCCGCTGCGGCCGCCCACGCACAGCACATGGCGCTCGGCCAGGCGGCCGTGCAGCACGACCTGGCGCTCGCCGCCCTGGCCATCGCCACCGGCTGCCGTTCCGGCGGCGGCGCAGGCTGCGGCAGCGTCGCCATCCGGCGCCTGCGCAGCGGAAGCGGCTGCCGCGCTGGCAGCTTCGGCAGCCACCCGGGCCATGACGGCTTCCGCCTCGGCCAGGGAGCGGCGCAGGTCGGCGATCTGCTGGCGCTGGGCCGCATCGCGCTCTTCGGCCATTTCCACCTGGCGCGCCAGGCGCTCGCGCGTGGCCAGGCCGGGAATCGATGCGCGCAGTTCTTCCAGCTCCTGGCGCAGCGCGGCGGCCACGCTGTCGCGCCCGATCATCTGGGCGCGCAGCTGCATCACCACCGAATTGTGACGGTCCTGCTCAGCATTGCGTTCCTGCTGCGCGCTGGCGCTGCGCGCCTGCAGCCGCGCCACTTCACGGGCGAGGGCGGCATTTTCTTCGGACAGCGCGTTCAGGCGGTGAATGTCGGCCCGCGCCACGGCGCCGGCCTGGTGCTGGATCATGTGCAGGTCGCGGCACATCTGTTCTTCCAGCGCCTGGCTACAGTGGGCATGGGTCAGGCCTGCAAAGAAGGCGCCCGACACGTCGCCGCTGGCGACGGCGGCATGCCACAGCGCTTCCAGCGCCGGCGCATCCTTGGCGGCGCGGAAGCGCTGCACCACCAGGGCGTAGCGCTGTTCCAGCTCCTTCTGCACCGCTTCGGACAGGCGGTTGCGCGTGCCGCATTCGCTGACCGTACCGACGTGGATTTCGTAATCGTCCGCCACCAGCTTGCTGCCGGGACGCGTGGCGCCGGCGACTTTGGTCACCAGCTTGCGCAGGACGGGCAGGGGCAGGCCGACGCCGACCAGGGGGCAAAGGCAGGCATGGCCCAGTTCCCAGATGCGGCGGCGGCGCGCCACCTGCGCCGCTGGCTGTTCGGCTGCGTGTTTATCGCACATCGGTGCCTCCTTCAGGCGAGTTGCGGCGCCGGGGTTTTGCGCCCCATGAGGCGGTCGAGAAAGCTGGGCTGGGCCGGCGGCAGCGAACGCTCCACCACGCCGGCCCACTGCTCGGACAGCTGCTGGCAGGTGGCGCTCAGCACAGGCGCCAGGCCGGGCAGGGTGGACAGCGCCTTCAGATGGCGTTCGATCACGGAAGCCAGCTTCACGCAGCCGCCGTTGTCGGTGGCGTTGGCCGTGTAATGCGACATCAGGTGCAGTACGGCGGACAGCATCAGCTCCGGATGCTGTCCCGGCTCGTACGGGGTGTGGAAGATCGGGTCGTTAGCGTCGATAGCCATGTTCACTCCATCAAAGGCTTGGGGCGGGGCTGGCTACCGCGTTGGGGGCGGACGGCTGGCGGGGAAAAATCAGGCGGTCAGGATCAGCTTGTTGAGCTGGGTGATGCGCAGGCGGTAGATGCGGCCGGCGTGTTCGATTTCGATTTCGCGCTGGTCTTCCATCAGGCCGGCGGTGGTATAGCGGCGCAGCGGCTGCTGCGGGGCAGCGACCGGAGCTTGGCGGACAGGAACGCGGGCGGCAGGCGCGGCGGGCAGGGCGGTGGTTTCGGTGCTGTGCATTGTTGTTATCCTTAAATAAGAATGATTCGCATTTGCATTATGCGCAGGCAAAAACCACTTGTCAATAAAAAAAGACCCGCCGCGGCGGGTCAATGCTGGGTGAGCAGGAAATCAGAGCGTGGCCAGCAACGGAACCGGCGTTTCGGCGGCTGTGGCGGCCTTGCCGCGGCCCGGCACTTTGCTGCGCGCACGCGACGGCGGCAGGCGGCGCAGGCACTTCAGCGCGTCCGGGTCCTTGATGCCGATGGTGCGCTGATCGACGGTGATCAGGCCGATTTCATTGAAGGCGGACAGGGTGCGGCTGACCGTTTCCAGCGTCAGGCCGAGGTAGGAACCGATTTCGTGGCGCGTCATGCGCAGGTTGAACAGCTTGCTGGAATAGCCCATCTGGGCAAAGCGTTCCGACAGCGACACCAGGAAGCGCGCCACGCGCGCCTCGGCGCTGAGCGCGCCCAGCATGCCGATCATGGCCTGCTCGCGCACCAGCTCGCGGCTCATCACGCCGTACATCATGTTTTCCAGTTCCAGGTGCACGCGCCCCAGCGCGGTCAGCTTCTTGAAGGGCAGCAGGATCAGGTCGCAGTCGGACAGGGCCACCGCTTCCGACGAGTAGTGGCGGGTATGGATGCCGTCCACGCCCAGCAGGTCGCCCTTCATGGGAAAGCTCAGCACCTGCTCGTTGCCGAATTCGTCGATCAGCACGGTTTTCAGGAAACCGGAATTGACCACGTACAGCATCTCGAAGGGCTGGCCAATGGTGTGGATGCGCTGGCCGGTCTTGAACTGCACGTGCTGGAACAGCAGCTCATCGACATTCACGGGGCAAACGGGAACGTGCAGCAGCTCGCAGACTTCTTTCAGGTTGGACCACAGGCGGCCCTGGCGTTGCCGCCCTGCTTCCAGGGACGAGGGCGTGCCGGGACGGATGTCAGCCGTTTGGGTCGAGAGCATACGGATCTCCTGGTTCTGGGCATCGCTTGCTGCTGTTTTTATGCCGCCGGATAAAAGCCGTGAACACCCGGCAACTCAAGCGTTAATGTTTTCAGTATGCCAACCGAGCTGGGGGATGAATATCAGCAAAGCGCTGAATATCGGCGTAGGAGTCTGCGCAGGAGGGTAGGAATATTCCTAGGATTTGAAGGGGGACAGCAGCTTGTGCGCCACCGCGTACTGCACCATTTCCGACAGCGACGCCATGCCCATCTTCTGCATGATGCGCGTCTTGTGGGTGCTGACGGTCTTCACGCTCAGGTGCAGGCCGTTGGCGATCTCGGTAATGGACTTGCCGCCGACCAGCAGGGAAAACACCTCGAATTCGCGGTCCGACAGCTGCTTGTGCAGCAGCGTTTCGTTGGGCTGCATGATGTTCAGGGCCAGTTGCTCGGCCACTTCGGTGCTGATATATGGCCGGCCGGAGGCCACCTTGCGGATTGCGCCCACCAGCTGGGTGCCGGCGCTCTCCTTGGTCAGGTAGCCCTGGGCGCCGGCGCGGATGGCGCGTACCGCGTACTGCTCCTCTTCGTGCATGGTGAGGATCAGGATGGCCAGCTTGGGCGCCTCGCCCTTGATCTGGCGGATCAGGTCAACGCCGCTGCGGCCCGGCATGGACAGGTCGAGCAGCAGCAGGTCGAAGCCGCCCTGGCGCACGTGGCCCAGCACTTCGAAGCCGTCGGTGGCTTCGCCCACGATGTCGATGTCCGGCGCCCCGTCGAGAATGCGCTTCAGTCCCTCGCGCATGATGGTGTGGTCGTCCGCAATGACAATTCGAATCATGAGATTTTTATAAATTTTAATTAATAGTTAATATTGCGGACGCGGCGGCGCCTTCCCCGCAGCGTCCGCCGGCCTGTCTGCGGCCTTATTCGATGGGCGACGGGTCCTTGATCAGGCGGTGCACGAGCACCGGAATCTTCGAATGGGACAGCACTTTATTGGTGACGCTGCCAAGAAGCAACTGGCCCCAGCCGCTGCGTCCGTGCGAGCCCATGAAAATCAGGTCGCAGCCGTTTTTCTCGGCCACATCGACGATTTTCAGCGCCGCGCTTTCGGCAAAGGCCGTCATCCCTTCGCTGCGCACCGTTTTCCTGGCGCAGGAGTCGAGAATGGGCTGCACATGCTCGTTGCCGGCGCGCTGCATCGCGGCCCGGTATTCCTCCTCGCTGGGATAGCTGGGCGGAATGATTTCCACATAAATCGGGTACTGGTACTCGGGCGCCACAAACAGCGCCAACACCTCGGCGCCCATCTGCTGCGCGAAATTGACGCCGGCACAGGCCGTTTTGCTGGATACGGCGGAACCGTCGGTCGTGATCAGGATTTTCCGGTACATAACAGCCTCCTTTTATGGGGGTCCTGTTATTCATTGTAGCCGCGAATGCGGATATTGTTCTGTTGTAAAGAGTTGATATTTGTCAACAAACTTTCAACTCGGCCGCAAAAACCATGTAATTAGTACATTTTGAGGGGCTTGCGCACAACAAACGGTATGTTGTAGGGCCGAATGGAAAACCAGAGATTGAACAGAGGGGCTGGCCCCTGCTACACTCGCGTAAGTGCGTTAATATTGCCGGGGATCATCACAATTCCCGGCAACAGATACGGCAGCAATATTTTTGACATGGAGAAGCAGGGATTATGACCGACGCCGCTGATGATTTCGACGCATTATTCGAGGAAGTATCCGCGCAGCGGAACAGTGCGGCACCGGCCCCGGCTCCCGTAGCCGCTCCGGCGCCAGCCGCTTCGGAAGAAGATGAGCTGGAAAATCTGTTTGACGAAATCTCGTCCACTCGTGCTGCCGACGCGCCTGCCGCGCCGGCGCCGGCCCCTGCCGCTGCGGAAGCCGGCGAGGGCGGCGACGCCGGCGCGCACAGCGACAACCCGATGTTCGAACGCCTGGGCGGCATTGTCCGCCTGCTGCACGACTCGCTGCGCGAACTGGGCTACGACAAGGCCCTGACCGAGGCCTCGACCCAGATCGTGGATGCGCAGGACCGCCTGGAATACGTGGCCACGCTGACCGAGCAGGCCGCCAACAAGGTGCTGAACACGCTGGACGACGGCATGCCGGCGCAGGACGTGCTGTCGAAGAAGTCGAAGGAAATGGAAGACCGCTGGGCCGACCTGTTTGCCGGCAAGCTCAGCATCGATGAATTCAAGACCCTGGCCGGCGATTCGCGGGCCTTTGCGCAGGCCGTGTCGGAGGCGACCGAAGCGGAAAAAGCCCGCCTGCTGGAAATCATGATGGCCCAGGATTTCCAGGACATCACCGGCCAGCTGATCAAGAAAGTGGTAATCATCACCAAGACGGTCGAGCAGGAGCTGGCACAGCTGCTGAAAGACAACGCCCCGGTTGAGGTGCGCGAGAAGATTGCGCAGAAAGAGGTGTCGCTGATGTCCGGTCCATCCGCTCCGACGGTGGCCCTGACTCAGGACAGTGTGGACGACCTGCTTGCCGATCTGGGATTCTAATGGACGATATGCTCAAGGAGTTCGTTGTCGAGGCGATGGACTTGGCGGTAAACGTTGAAGAGCACCTGCTGCGCCTCGAACGTGACCCCGACAACAAAGAAACACTGAATGCGGTTTTCCGCTCCTTCCATACCATCAAGGGTGGCGCGGGCTTCATGAACCTGGGTGCGCTGGTGTCGGCCTGCCACCTGACCGAAAACCTGTTCGACGCGCTGCGCACCGGCGCCGCGCCGGTCACGCCGCTGTCGATCGAGGCGGCACTGCAGGCGTCCGGCTTCGTGGCCGACCAGCTGTCGGAACTGAATAACGGCGCCGCGCCGGAAAGCCTGGGCGCCATGCCGGCCGACCTGGAAGCGATCCTGAAGGACGCGATCGAAGGCAAGGCCAGCTCCGCTGCCGCCAAGCCGGCGCCCGCTGCGGCCCCGGTGGCCGCCGCTCCTGCCGCGCCGCTTGCCGCGGCGCCAGCCGCTGCCGCCGCAGCGTCCGCCGATGGCCTGGACTGGGAAGGCATGTACGAAGCGGTCACGCCGCCCGGCACCCACGTGCGTTCCGAAGCCGCCGCGGCGCCTGCCGCCGCGCCGGTGTCGGCCGGCGTGGCCGCCGCCGCCGAAGCGCGCGCCCCGGCCGCCGCTGCAGCCGAACGTCCGGACGGCGGCAAGCCGACCAGCGCGCCGGCAAAAGAAGAATCCATCCGTATCGACGCCGTCAAGCTGGATGCGCTGCTGGAAGTGGCCGGCGAGTCCGTGCAGGCCGCCAACCAGGCCGCCGTGCTGCTGGAGCGCCTGCAGCAGTTCAAGTTCGAGGGCCAGGCCGCATCGCTGATGTCGGCCCTGACCGAAACCCTGGAACGCGCCTCGCGCTATTCCACCGAACTGCAGCGCGCCACGCTGGCGACCCGCATGCAGCCGGTCGGCCGCCTGTTCCAGAAGTTCCCGCGCCTGGTGCGCGAACTGGCGAAGGACCTGGGCAAGGAAGTCGAGCTGACCATCGAAGGCGCGGAGACCGAAGTGGACCGCGTGGTGGTGGACAGCCTGTACGACCCGCTGGTGCACATGCTGCGCAATGCGCTGGACCACGGCGTGGAGTCGCCCGATGCGCGCCTCGCCGCCGGCAAGCCGGCCAAGGCCTACATCTCGCTGAAAGCGTGGCAGGAAGCCAACTCCGTCATGATCGTGCTGCAGGACGACGGCAAGGGCATGGACCCGGTCGGCCTGCGCAAGAAGGCAGCCGAGAAGGGCCTGATCTCGCCCAGCGCCAACCTGTCGGACGACGAGTCCTACCAGCTGGTGTTCCTGCCGGGCTTCTCGACCAAGGAAGTGGCGTCTTCCGTGTCCGGCCGCGGCGTCGGCATGGACGTGGTGAAGACGGCGGTGGAAAAGAACCGCGGTGCGATCCACATCGAATCGGCGCTGGGCAAGGGCACCAAGTTCGCCATCCGCCTGCCGATCGAGCTGTCGATCGTGCCGACCATGCTGGTCTCGACCTCGGGCGCGCTGCTGGCGCTGCCGATGGCCGTGGTGCAGCGCGTGGTCGAACTGCCGGAAACCTTCATGGAAGTGGGCGGCGCCCCGGTGCTGAAAGACCAGGGCCGTCCGCTGCCGGTGCGCACCCTGGCCGGCGCCCTCGGCTACGAGCTGTGCTCGGAGCGCGTGGGCATCGTCATCAATGCGCCGCAGCCCTACATCCTGGCCGTGGAAGCCGTGGACGGCACCGCCGACCTGGTGATCAAGCCAATGACCGCGCTTACCGTGGACGGCATTACCGGCACCGCCCGTTCGGCGGAAGGCGAACTAGTGCTAGTTGTCGGCCTATCCTTCCTGATGGACGGTTGCAGGAGCAGTGTACGTATGGCGGCATAGCACTCCATACAAGTATCATAGAGAGCCTGCAACCCTTCACGGGGTCGCAGGCTTTTTTTTCGGGACCCGAACACAGGGTCAGACCCGCCGGGTCTGACCCCGGGTTTAGGGTCTGGGGGCCATTTAGGCACGCAGTTGTACCAGACGAAGCAGCTCACGAGGCGGAAACCGGGCTTGGTTTTGCAATGCACAAAATATGGCATAATCAAATAGAGTCACCTGATCAGGCAGCAGCATGAAAACGCTTTACGACAAACTCTGGGAATCCCACGTAGTGCGGACCGAAGAAGACGGCACCGCAATCCTCTACATAGACCGCCACCTGGTACACGAAGTCACCAGCCCGCAGGCATTCGACGGCCTGCGCGCCGCCGGGCGCAAGCCATGGCGCCTGTCGGCCAACCTGGCGGTAGCCGACCATAATGTGCCGACCACCGACCGCTCGCACGGCATCGAAGACCCGATTTCGCGGCTGCAGGTCGAAACGCTGGACAAGAACACCAAGTCCTTCGGCGTCACCTACTTCAACATGAACGACAAGCGCCAGGGCATCGTGCACGTCATCGGCCCGGAGCAGGGCGCGACCCTGCCCGGCATGACGGTGGTGTGCGGCGACTCGCACACCTCCACCCACGGCGCTTTCGGCGCGCTGGCGCACGGCATCGGCACTTCCGAAGTGGAGCACGTGCTGGCGACGCAGACCCTGCTGGCCAAGAAGTCCAAGGCCATGCTGGTGCAGGTTGACGGCGCACTGCCTGCCGGCGTGACCGCGAAAGACATCGTGCTGGCCGTGATCGGTAGGATCGGCACTGCCGGCGGCACCGGCTACGCAATCGAATTTGCCGGCTCCACCATCCGCTCGCTGTCGATGGAAGGCCGCATGACCATCTGCAATATGGCCATCGAAGCGGGCGCCCGCGCCGGCATGGTCGGCGTTGACCAGACCACGATCGACTACGTCAAAGGCCGGCCGTATTCGCCGGTTGGTCCGCAATGGGACAGCGCGGTTGCCTACTGGCGCACGCTGCATACCGATCCGGGCGCGAAATTCGACCTGGTGGTGACGCTGAACGCGGCCGAGATCCAGCCGCAGGTCACCTGGGGCACTTCGCCGGAACAGGTCATCGCCATCAACGGCCGCGTGCCCGATCCGGAAAAGGAAAAAGACCCGGTCAAGCGCGACGCCATGGAAAAGGCGCTGGTGTACATGGGCCTGAACCCGAACACGCCAATGGAAGACATCCGCATCGACAAGGTCTTCATCGGTTCCTGCACCAACTCGCGCATAGAAGACCTGCGCGCCGCCGCCGCCGTGGTGCGCGGCAAGCAGCGCGCCTCGAACGTCAGGCTGGCGCTGGTGGTGCCGGGCTCCGGCCTGGTGAAAGAGCAGGCCGAACGCGAAGGCCTGGACGCGATCTTCAAGGCCGCCGGCTTCGAATGGCGCGAACCGGGCTGCTCGATGTGCCTGGCCATGAACGCCGACCGCCTCGATCCGGGCGAGCGCTGCGCCTCCACCTCCAACCGTAATTTCGAAGGCCGTCAGGGCCAGGGCGGCCGCACCCATCTGGTGTCTCCCGCCATGGCAGCGGCAGCCGGTATCGCCGGCCATTTCGTAGATGTGCGCTCGATGCGCTAATAAAAAACTAGGGATATATATTATGAAAACCATCGCCGCTCTGATCCTCGCTACCCTGGCCCTGACTGGCTGCAACACCATCTCCGGCATCGGCCGCGACGTACAGAAGGCCGGGCAGGTCGTCACCAGCGCCGGTGGGAAGTAGTATTTTCAAATTATGGACAAGTTCACCGTATATGAAGGCCTGGTCGCCCCGCTCGACCGCGCCAACGTCGATACCGACGCCATCATTCCCAAGCAGTTCCTGAAGTCCATCCACCGTACCGGCTTCGGCCCGAACCTGTTCGACGAGTGGCGCTACCTGGACCACGGCGAGCCGGGCATGGACAACAGCCAGCGCCCGCTGAACCCGGACTTCGTGCTGAACCAGCCGCGCTACCAGGGCGCCTCGGTGCTGCTGACGCGCAAGAACTTCGGCTGCGGCTCCTCGCGCGAACACGCGCCGTGGGCGCTGGACCAGTTCGGCTTCCGCGCAATTCTGGCCCCCAGCTACGCTGATATCTTTTACAATAACTGCTTCAAGAACGGCATTCTCCCTGTCGTGCTGACTGAAGCGCAGATCGATCATCTGTTCAATGAAGTCAAGGCTTTCCCGGGCTACCGCCTGATCGTGGACCTCGACAAGCAGCGTGTTACCACCAGCAACGGCAGCGTCTCCTACCCCTTCGAGATCGACGCCTTCCGCAAATACTGCCTGATGAATGGACTCGACGATATCGGCCTGACGCTGCGCCACGCCGACAGCATCCGCGCTTTCGAAGAGCGTCATCTGGCGAACCAGCCATGGCTGGCCAACGTCATTTAACGTCTGAAGAAGAATATGAAGATTGCAATCCTGCCGGGCGATGGCATCGGCCCGGAAATCGTCAGCCAGGCCGTGAAGGTCCTGAATGCGCTCGGCGAACAATTCGAGATGGAAAGCGCGCCGGTCGGCGGCGCAGGTTATGAAGCCAGCGGCCATCCGCTGCCGGAAGCCACGCTGAAGCTGGCCAGGGAAGCGGACGCGGTGCTGTTCGGCGCCGTGGGCGACTGGAAGTACGATACGCTGGACCGTCCGCTGCGCCCGGAGCAGGCCATTCTCGGCCTGCGCAAGAACCTGGGCCTGTTCGGCAACCTGCGTCCGGCCATCCTGTACCCGGAGCTGGCGGGCGCCTCGACGCTGAAGCCGGAAGTGGTGTCCGGCCTGGACATCCTGATCGTGCGCGAACTGACGGGCGATATCTATTTCGGCCAGCCGCGCGGCGTGCGCGAATGCCCGGACGGCCCGTTCAAGGGCCAGCGCGAAGGCTTCGACACCATGCGCTATGCGGAAGGCGAAATCCGCCGCATCGCCCACGTCGCCTTCCAGGCGGCGCAAAAGCGCGGCAAGCGCCTGACTTCCGTGGACAAGGCCAATGTGCTGGAAACCTTCCAGTTCTGGAAGGAGATCGTGAGCGACGTGCACAAGGAATACCCGGACGTGGCGCTGGACCATATGTACGTGGACAACGCCGCCATGCAGCTGGTGCGCGCGCCGAAGAAATTCGACGTGATCGTGACCGGCAATATGTTCGGCGACATCCTGTCCGACGCGGCGGCCATGCTCACCGGTTCCATCGGCATGCTGCCTTCGGCTTCGCTGGACGCCAACAACAAGGGCCTGTACGAACCGTCGCACGGCTCGGCGCCGGATATCGCGGGCAAGGGCGTGGCCAATCCGCTGGCCACGATCCTGTCGGCCGCCATGATGCTGCGCTATTCGCTGAACCGCGCGGAGCAGGCGGAGCGTATCGAGAACGCGGTCAAGAAAGTGCTGGCGCAGGGCCTGCGCACGCCGGACATCCATGAGGAAGGCACGACCAGGGTCGGCACCGAACAGATGGGCGAGGCGGTTGTCAGGGCGCTTTGAACCGAAAACCGGGGTCTGACCCACGGGGTCGGACCCTTGGGGTCAGACCCCTCGGGTCTGACCCGGGGTTTAGGTTTTCAAAAAAGATCACACACCAAAGGAAAGCAAAATGAAACTCGTAGGTCTAGTTGGTTGGCGCGGCATGGTCGGTTCCGTCCTGATGCAGCGCATGCAGGAAGAGGGCGATTTCGCCCATATTGAACCGGTCTTCTTCAGCACCTCGAACACCGGCGGCGCAGCCCCGGCGATGGCGAAGAACGAAACTACCCTGAAAGACGCCACCAACATCGACGAGCTGAAACGCTGCGAGATCATTATTTCCTGCCAGGGCGGCGACTACACCTCGGAAGTGTTCCCGCAGCTGCGTGCAGCCGGCTGGAACGGCTACTGGATCGACGCCGCCTCCACCCTGCGCATGGACAAGGATGCCGTGATCGTGCTCGATCCGGTCAACCTGAACGTGATCAAGGATGCGATGGCGAAGGGCGTGAAGAACTTCGTGGGCGGTAACTGCACCGTGTCCTGCATGCTGATGGGCCTGGGCGGCCTGTTCAAGCAGGACCTGGTGGAATGGATGACCTCCATGACCTACCAGGCCGCATCGGGCGGCGGCGCGCAGCACATGCGCGAGCTGCTGACCCAGTTCGGCACCATCAACAGCTCCGTCAAGGCGCTGCTGGACAATCCTGCCGCCGCCATCCTGGAAATCGACCGCCAGGTGCTGGCCACCCAGCACGGCCTGTCGGCCGACGAGACCAGGCAGTTCGGCGTGCCGCTGGCCGGCAACCTGATCCCGTGGATCGACAAGGACCTGGGCAACGGCCAGTCGAAGGAAGAGTGGAAGGGCGGCGCCGAGACCAACAAGATCCTGGGCCGCGGCGAAGGCTTCGCTTCGGCAGCGATCCCGGTTGACGGCCTGTGCGTGCGCATCGGCGCCATGCGCTGCCACAGCCAGGCGCTGACCATCAAGCTGAAAAAGGATGTGCCGCTGGACGAGGTCAACGACATCATCGCCAGGGACAACCAGTGGGTGAAATTCGTGCCGAACACGCGCGAAGCGTCGATGAAGGATCTGACGCCGGCCGCCGTGACCGGCAGCCTGACCATTCCGGTTGGCCGCGTGCGCAAGATGTCGATGGGCGGCGAATATCTGTCGGCATTTACCGTGGGCGACCAGCTGCTGTGGGGCGCCGCCGAACCGCTGCGCCGCATGCTGCGCATCGTGCTGGATAAATAATAAAAACTTAACGCCCTGTGTTTAATAAATAACTTAAGTAATATTTTCTAAAGGCCGGATTTCAAAGGGAAATCCGGCCTTTTTCTTTGAATCAAACCTTATTTTAGGCATAGAGGAAACAGAATAGGGTTTCATAGGAGCAGAATGCTTGCATGCCTTAGGGCATGATGTTATGTTGGGCACCTCTGGGAAAGTAACTTTTTCTCACTGTTAACCAAATTCGTCGCCCAACTATGCCAGTACAAAAGCCTTCCAAGGTCGCTTCGTTTGCGTTGAAAACCCTGACCAGCGCCGTTATCGGCAGCGCGGTCCTGCTCACTCCCGCGGCCGAGGCGGCCGGACTGGGTAAGCTGACCGTGCTGTCCTCCCTCGGCCAGCCCTTGCGCGCAGAAATCGAATTGACGGCCGTTACTTCGGAAGAGGCATCGGAACTGGTCGCAAAACTGGCCTCGCCGGATGCCTTCCGCGCCGCCAACATCGATTTCAACTCGGCCCTGCTGTCGCTGCGCTTCGAAGTCGAAGCGCGCGGCTCGCGCCAGTTCATCCGCGTCTCGTCGCCGCAGCCGATCAACGAACCGTTCGTCGATATGCTGCTGGAGCTGACCTGGACCAACGGCCGCCTGGTGCGCGAGTACACCTTCCTGCTGGACCCGGCCGACATGCGCAACGCGAATGCGCCGCAGGTTGCGCCGCCGGTCGAGAACCGCGCCGCGCAAGCCGCCGCGCCGGCCGCCGCCACGCCGCGCGCCGCGGCACCGGCCGCACCGGCCGCATCGCCGGCGCCTGCCGCTGCGCAGCCGTCCTCGCGTCCCGCACGCCAGGCCGCCGAGTCGGGCAGCGCCACCGAATACGAAGTGAAGCGCGGCGATACGCTGAGCAAAATCGCGCGCAATATGAAGCCGGGCGACATATCGCTGGACATGATGCTGGTCGCGCTGTACCGCGCCAACCCGGAAGCCTTCTCCGGCAACAATATGAACCGCCTGAAGTCGGGCACCATCCTGTCCGTGCCGGATGCGGACACGGTGCGGTCCAGCGCCGGCGGCCAGGGCGAAGCCCACGGCGTGGTGGTGGCCCATGCGGCCGACTTCAACGCCTACCGCGCCAAGCTGGCAGGGCAGGTGGCGGCGTCCACCCCGGCCAAGGCGCCGGAACAGCAGCAGAGCGCGGCGGGCAAGATCTCGGCCAAGGTCGAGGAGCGCCCGACTGCCGTTACCGAATCGAAGGACCAGCTGAAGCTGTCCAAGGCGGGGGAAGCGGCCGGCAAGGCCGGCCAGACCGCCGCCGTGGAAGAGAAGATCGCCAAGGAACGCCAGGCTGCCGAAGCCAACGCCCGCGTCAAGGAACTGGAAAAGAACGTCAACGATCTGGAAAAGCTGATGGCCGTGAAGAACAAGGCCGCAGCGGAAGCCCAGAGCAAGGCTGCGGTGCCCGAGCTGGACGTGACCGGCAAGCCGGTGGACAAGGCGGTTGCCGCCGCTGCCGCGCCGGCCGCCCCGGCCCCGGCGCCGGCCAAGCCGAAGAAAGCCGCCCCGCCGGCGCCGCCACCGGCGCCGGAGCCAGGCTTCATGGACTTCATCATGGACAACCTACAGCTGGTAGGCGTGGCCCTGGCTGCGGTGCTGGGTGGCGCCGCGCTGGTGCTGAACCGCCGCCGCAAGGCGCAGGAACTGACCGTGCCGAAGACCGACAGCAGCCTGCTGGGCGATCCGGGCACCACGGCCGCGCCGATGTTTGCCGAAACCGGCGGCCAGAGCGTGGACACCAGCAACAGCGTGTTCAACTCGAATTTCGCCCCGTCGGCCAGCCAGCTGGATACCAATGAAGTCGATCCGGTGGCGGAAGCCGACGTGTATATCGCCTACGGCCGCGACGCCCAGGCGGAAGAGATCCTGAAGGAAGCGCTGCGCACCCAGCCTGAGCGTCATCCGGTGCGCCTGAAACTGCTGGAAATCTACGCCAGCCGCAAGGATGCCCGTGCCTTCGAAACCCAGGCCGGCGAGCTGTATTCGATGACCAAGGGCCAGGGCGACGAGTGGGCGCAAGCCGCGGCGCTGGGCCTGAGCATCGACCCTGAAAATCCGCTGTACGCCAACGCTGCCAAGCCAGCCGCTTCCGGCCTGGGCATGGCCGCCGCCGGCGCCGCGGGCCTGGCAGCAGGCGCCGCCGCTGCAGGCAGCAGCGAAGACGTGCACGAATTTGCTTCCCTGTTCGCCGATGCGAACGACGCGGCCGCCGCCCCGGCAGCCGAGGAAGCCAGCCTGGATCTGGACCTGAGCCACGACGGCGAAGCCGCACCCGCACCCGCACCGGCTGCGCTGGCCGACGGCAATGCGATGGACTTCGACCTCGGCCGCGATGCGACCGCGCTGCCGTCGCTGGAGGAAATGGCGCGCGAAGAGGACGCCAAGGCATCCCGGGCCGCCGATTCGAACACCCTCGACTTCGACCTGGGTGGCCTGAGCTTCGACAGCCCGGCCGCCGCAACGGCAGCCGATGCTGCAGCCAGCGCCGCCGCGCCGGAACTGGCGCCGAACAGCGTGCCTGACCTGGCCTTCGACATGGACTTCGGTTCCGAGCCGGCCAAGGCGGAAGCCGCGCCGGCCGCCGATTTTGGCGCCGACGACCTGACCGCCGTGCCGGAACTGCCGCCGCTGGCGGACAGCGCGCCGGTGGCCGAACCGCTTGCCGCTGCGCCGTCGCTGGCCGACGATCTGGGCATGGACTTCAACCTTGACCTGCCAGGCGAAGTGCAGGCGGCCGCCGACGCGGAAGCCAAGGCGGAAGACGCCGATCCGCTGGCCGGCCTGGACCTGATGGACTTCACGCTGCCAGGCAGCCCGGCGCCTGCCGTGCCGGCCGACGGCGAGCCGCTGTCCGCCTCCGATTTCGCTTCGGCCGACCTGGACGGCGATGCGTTGGCATCCGGCGCAGCGGCGCCTGCCGCTGCGGAAGCGGCGCCGGAATTCGACCTGTCCGGCATCGACCTGGACCTGGATACCGGCAAGCAGGATTCCGAAGTGGAAATGTCCGCCATCCATATGGAAATGGACACCAAGCTGGATCTGGCGGTGGCTTACCAGGAAATCGGCGACAAGGAAGGCGCACGCGAGCTGCTGGATGAAGTGATCCGCGGCGGCAGCGACGACCAGGTCGCCCGCGCCTCGGCGATGCGCAGCCAGCTGGGCTAAACGTTATAATCCCCGCTCGCAGAACGGGGATATAAATTGACACGCATCGCATTAGGAGTCCAGTACAACGGCGCCGGCTGGCTCGGCTACCAGATCCAGCCGCACGGCCAGACCGTACAGAACAAGCTGGAAGAGGCGATCGAGAAATTCGCCTGCGTCAAAATCGGCACCACCTGTGCCGGCCGCACCGACGCAGGCGTGCACGCCCTGAGCCAGATCGTGCACTTCGACACGGACCTGGTGCGCGAACCGCACGCCTGGGTGCGCGGCATCAACGCCTTCCTGCCGGACTCCATCGGCGTGCGCTGGGCCAGGTATCTGCCCGAGGCGCCAACCCAGGAAGACGAATTCCACGCCCGCTTCAGCGCCCGTTCCCGTACCTACCATTACCTGCTGTACAACCACCAGGTGCGCTCGCCCCTGCTGGCGGGCCGGGCCGGCTTCTGCCATCGTCCGCTGGATGTTGAGCTGATGCGCGAAGCCGTCAAGCCGCTGATCGGCACGCACGACTTCAGCGCCTTCCGCGCTTCCATGTGCCAGGCCAAAACGCCGGTCAAGGAAATGTACGAGATCGGCATCGAACGCCACGGCGACATGATCCTGTTCACGCTGCGCGCCAACGCCTTCCTGCACCACATGGTGCGCAACCTGGTCGGTTCGCTGGTGTACGTGGGGCAGGGCCGCGAGAAGACCGGCTGGCTCGGCCAGCTGCTGGCAGGCCGCGACCGCACCGTCGCCGCGCCGACCTTCATGCCTGACGGCCTGTACCTGGCGCAGATCGAGTACGATGCCAAATGGGATCTGCCGCACGAAGAGTCCCGCATCCTGCCAGCCTTCTAAGCCTCCCGGAGTCCCCATGCGCACCCGCATCAAAATCTGCGGCCTGTCCCGCGAAGAAGATATTCAGGCGGCGGTGGCCGCCGGCACGGATGCCGTCGGCTTCGTGTTCTATCCCAAGAGCCCGCGCTACGTCAGCCCGGCGCGCGCCGCCGAGCTGATTGCGCTGCTGCCCCCGTTCGTTACCGCGACCGGCCTGTTCGTCAACGCCAGCCCGGAACAGGTGGCGGCCACGGTGGCCGAGGCGCCCCTCGGCCTGCTGCAATTCCATGGCGACGAAACGGCCGCGCAATGCGCCGCCGCCGCTGCCGCGGCGAATCGCCCGTTCATGCGCGTCTTCCGCGTAAAACCGGACACCTGCGCGAGCGAGCTGTTAGAATACGAAGCACAGTGCCGTGCATCCAGCACACTGTTCTCGGGCCTTCTGCTCGACACTTTCGTGGATGCCTATGGCGGCGCAGGAAAGGTTTTCGATTGGTCCCTCATTCCAAAAGATCTCGCGCATCGGGCCGTTTTGAGTGGTGGCTTGAGCGTTGCAAACGTGACTGGCGCGGTTGCCAGCGTTCGCCCTTACGCGGTTGACGTCAGTAGTGGCGTCGAGCGCGCCAAGGGCATCAAGGACGCCCGCCTGATCGCGGATTTCATCCGCGCGGTGCGGGCAGCCGATGCCACTATTGAAAGGTCACTGCCCCATGAAAACCCCAGTTGATACGCCGCCGGCGCATCTGTTCCACGCATCCACCTACCACCTGCCGGACGCCACCGGCCATTTCGGCACCTACGGCGGTTCCTTTGTCGCCGAAACCCTGAGCTACGCGCTGGCCGAACTGCGCGACGCCTACGCCAGGTACAGCAAGGACGAAATCTTCCTCGAAGAGTTCCGCTACGAACTGAAACACTTTGTCGGCCGCCCGTCGCCGATTTATCACGCCAAGCGCTGGTCCGGCATCGCCGGCGGCGCGCAGATCTACCTGAAGCGCGAAGACCTGAACCACACCGGCGCGCACAAGATCAATAACGTGATCGGCCAGGCCCTGCTGGCCAGGCGCATGGGCAAGAAGCGCATCATCGCCGAGACCGGCGCCGGCCAGCACGGCGTCGCCACCGCCACCATCTGCGCCCGCTTCGGCCTCGAATGCGTGGTGTACATGGGCAGCGAGGACGTGAAGCGCCAGGCGCAGAACGTGTACCGCATGAAGCTGCTCGGCGCGACCGTGGTGCCGGTGGAATCCGGCTCCAAGACCCTGAAGGATGCGCTGAACGAAGCCATGCGCGACTGGGTCACGAACATCGAAAACACCTTCTACATCATCGGCACCGTGGCCGGTCCGCACCCTTACCCGATGCTGGTGCGCGACTTCCAGTCGGTGATTGGCGAGGAATGCCTGGTGCAGATGCCGGAAATGACCGGCCGCCAGCCAGACTACGTGGTGGCCTGCATCGGCGGCGGTTCCAACGCGATGGGCATTTTCTATCCCTATATTGACCAGGCAGCGACGCGCCTGATCGGCGTGGAAGCGGCCGGGGAGGGCCTGGATACCGGCCATCACGCCGCCTCGCTGAGCATGGGCTACCCGGGCGTATTGCACGGCAACCGCACCTATCTGCTGCAGGACGATAACGGCCAGATCATCGAGACGCATTCGGTATCGGCCGGCCTGGATTATCCGGGCGTGGGGCCGGAGCACTCGTATCTGAAGGATTCGGGACGGGCGGAATATGTGTCCATCACCGATGAGGAAGCGCTGCAGGCTTTCCACGACTGCTGCCATATCGAAGGCATCATCCCGGCGCTGGAATCGTCGCACGCCATCGCTTACGCGGTGAAGCTGGCGGCCACGCTGCCCAAGGACAAGATCATCCTGGCCAACCTGTCGGGCCGCGGCGACAAGGACATGCACACCGTCGCCCAGCGCGCCGGCCTGCAGTTCTGAGAGGAGGCTGACATCATGTCCCGTATTGCAGCCACTTTCGCCAAGCTGAAAGAACAGAAGCGCAAAGCCCTGGTCACCTTCATTACCGCCGGCGATCCCGGCCCGGCGCAGACCGTGCCGCTGATGCACGCCCTGGTCGAGGGCGGCGCCGACATCATCGAGCTGGGCGTGCCCTTCTCGGACCCGATGGCGGAAGGCCCGGTCATCCAGCGCGCCTGCGAGCGCGCACTGGTGCACGGGGTCGGCATCCGCGACTGCTTCGAATTCGTGCGCGAATTCCGCAAGAGCAACAGCCATACGCCGGTAGTCCTGATGGGCTATGCCAACCCGATCGAACGCATCGGCGCGGACGCCTTCATCGATGCCAGTCGCAGCGCGGGCGCGGACGGCGCCATTGTTGTCGATTACCCGCCCGAGGAGTGCGAGGAATTCGCCGGCAAGATGCGGGCAGCCGAACTGGACCTGATCTTCCTGCTGGCGCCGACCTCCAGCGAGCAGCGCATCGCCCAGGTGGCGCGCGTGGGCGGCGGATTCAGCTACTATGTGTCGCTGAAGGGCGTGACGGGCGCCGGCCATATCGATACTGCCGAGGTGGCGCAGCGCATTGCCGCCATCCGCAAGCACGTTGCGCTGCCGATCGGCGTCGGTTTCGGCATCCGCGATGGCGCCACGGCGCGCGCGGTGGCCGAGGTGGCCGATGCAGTTGTCATCGGTAGCCGGATCATCCAGGAAATTGAAGCCAATACCCCTGAAAATGCCGCAAATGCCGTACGGTCGTTCGTTTCCGGCATCCGCTCTGCGCTTGACGGAAATGCTTGATCTGTAAGCAATATTCTGCCCGATTTGTTCGACAGGCCGGGCAGAAACGGCTACACTTCCGGCCTGAGTTAGTGCATGAGGAGAAATTATGAGCTGGTTGGAAAAATTGCTGCCCCCGCGCATCCAGCGCTCGGAAGCTGCCGCTCGCAAGACCATGCCCGAAGGTTTGTGGGTCAAATGCCCATCCTGCGAGGCCGTACTTTACCGTACCGATCTGGAATCGAATCTCCACGTCTGCCCGAAGTGTGACCACCATATGCGTATCCGCGCCCGTGAGCGCCTGGACGCACTGCTGGACGCCGGCGGCCGTTACGAAATCGGCCAGGAAACCCTGCCGGTCGATACCCTGAAGTTCAAGGACAGCAAGAAGTACCCTGACCGCCTGAAGCAGGCGATGGAAGCCACCGGCGAGACCGATGCGCTGATCGCCATGGGCGGCGCCATCATGAGCCTGCCGGTTGTGGTGGCGTGCTTCGAATTCGAATTCATGGGCGGCTCCATGGGCTCCGTGGTCGGCGAGCGTTTCGCCCGCGCGGCCCAGGTGGCGCTGGAACAGAAAGTGCCGTTCATTTGCATTACCGCCACCGGCGGTGCGCGCATGCAGGAAGGCCTGCTGTCGCTGATGCAGATGGCGAAAACCACCTCCATGCTGACCAAGCTGGCCGAGAAGAAGCTGCCGTTCATCTCCGTGCTGACCGATCCGACCATGGGCGGCGTGTCCGCATCCTTCGCCTTCATGGGCGACGTGGTGATGGCCGAACCGAAGGCGCTGATCGGCTTTGCCGGTCCGCGCGTGATCGAGAACACCGTGCGCGAGAAGCTGCCGGAAGGCTTCCAGCGCGCCGAGTTCCTGGTGCAGAAGGGCGCCGTTGACATGATCGTTGACCGCCGCAAGATGCGCGAAGAAATCGCGCGCCTGCTGGCCCTGCTGCAAAATCAGGCTGCCGAAGTGCTGGCCTGATCCTCCTGTTTCACCCGGCGCGCGGCCTGCTCTGCGCTGCGCGCCCACCTTCCCCCGACGTGTATGTCCGCTCTCCCGAATACCCTCCCCGAATGGCTTGCGCTGCTTGAGTCGCGCCACGCCGAAACCGTCATCAATATGGGCCTCGACCGCGTGCGCGCGGTGAAGGAGCGCCTGCAGCTGGCCTTCAAGTGCCCGGTCATCATGGTGGCCGGCACCAACGGCAAAGGCTCGACCTGCTCGATGCTGGAATCGATCCTGCTGCGCGCGGGCTACAAGGTCGGCCTGTACATCAAGCCGCACTTCCTGGACTTCAACGAACGCGCGCGCATCAATGGCGACATGGCCAGCAATGAAGCGCTGGTGGCAGCGTTCAAAGCGGTGGAAGCGGCGCGCGGCGACACCATGCTGACCTACTTCGAATTCACCACGCTGGCGATCATGCACCTGATGGCGCATGCGGGCCTGGACGTGGCCATCCTCGAAGTGGGCCTGGGCGGACGCCTGGACGCGGTCAACGTGATCGATGCGGACGTCTCCATCGTGACCTCGGTGGATATCGACCACGTCGATTTCCTGGGCGGCACGCGCGAGAAGATCGGCTTCGAGAAAGCCGGCATTTTCCGCACCGGCAAGGCCGCCATCTGCAGCGACCCCGTGCCACCGCAGTCGCTGATCGACCACGCGCTGGAAATCGGCGCCGACCTATGGCTGATGGGGCGCGACTTCAACTACTCGGGCGACAAGCAGCAGTGGAACTACGGTGGCCGCGGCCAGCGCCGCAATGCACTGGCCTACCCAAGCCTGCGCGGCGCCAACCAGCTGCTGAACGCTTCCGCCGCACTGGCGGCGCTGGAAGTGCTGAAACTGGAACTGCCGGTCGGCGCGCAGGACGTGCGCCATGGCCTGGTGACGGTGGAATTGCCGGGCCGCTTCCAGGTGCTGCCGGGCCGTCCGACCGTGATCTACGATGTGGCGCACAACCCGCACGCAGCAGCAGCACTGGCCCAGAACCTGGGCAATATGGGCTTCCATCCCTACACCTTCGCCGTGTTCGGCTCCATGCACGACAAGGATATCGACGGCGTGATGAAGGCCATGGCCGGCCAGATCGACCACTGGTGCCTGAGCAATCTGCCGTCGCCGCGCGCCGCTTCCGCTTCCGAGCTGGCGGCCAAGGTGCAGGCCATCGAGCCGGATATGCATGAAAAAACCGTCAATATTTTCGAAGATCCGGGTGCGGCATTCGCAAATGCCATGAGCCGGGCAGGCGAGAATGATAGAATTGTGGTCTTTGGATCGTTCCTGACAGTCGCCGGTGTGATGGCGGCGAAAAAATCCTCACTCCACTGACTAATTCACGCATGGGCTTGTTCTCTTCATTCAGTAAAAACAAGCAGGAAGCCTCTGGCGAAGACAGCGGCTACTACCGCGCACAAGACGACCGGGCCGCCAGCGAGCGTGCAAAGTCCAAGCGCGCATCGAATGCAGGCGGCGGCGCAACCCGCGGCGGCCGCTCCAAGGAAGATCCCGTGCTGCCGGAGAAGAAGCGCGCACGCCGCCGTCTCGTCGGCGCGATCGCGTTGGCGCTGGCCGTTGCCGTTGGCCTGCCGATGCTGCTTGATTCCGAGCCGAAGCCGCTGGCGTCCGACATCGCCATCCAGATTCCTTCGAAAGACAAACCGGGCGAGCCGCTGGCTGCTACCCCTGCAGCCGCGCCGGCTGTCGAAGTGCCGGCCGAGGCGCCAGCCGCTGCCGCCCCGGCTCCGGCATCGTCCGCCAAGCCGGTGGTGACCACGGCGCCGCCGGTCGCTGCCGTGAGCGCGCCGTCCGCCAAGGCGCCTGCCCACACGCCGCCGTCCACGCTGGACAAGGGCGAAGAATTCATCGACCTGCCGAAACCGCCAAAAGCGGAAACGCATGCTGCCAGGGCGCCCGAGCCGAAAAAGCCGGAGCCGAAGGAAGCCAGGCCGGAACACAAGTCCGAGCCCAAGCCGGAACCGAAAAAGCCGGAACCCGCCAAGGTGGCGGCGGCGCCTCAATCCGACGATGCGCGCGCCATGGCCATCCTGGAAGGCAAGCCGGCTGAAGCGGCAACGAAATACGTGATCCAGGTCGGCGCCTTCGCCACCCAGGACAAGGTGGACGAAGTGCAGGGCAAGCTGAAGGCGGCCGGCATCAAGTCATTCGTGCAAAAGGTCTCCACCGCATCCGGCGAACGTACCCGCGTCAGGCTCGGTCCATTCTCCAGCAAGGAAGAAGCGGACAAGGCGAAAGCGAAACTGGGCAAGATTGGCCTGGACGGCAGCCTGATTCCAGCCTGAGTTGACTGAGCGGACCGGCACAACGTGACGATTTTTGACTACATCGTGATTTTCGTGCTGGCTGCATCCATCTTTATTGGCCTGCTGCGCGGCCTGGTGAAGGAACTGCTGGCGCTGGCCAGCTGGATCGTCGCCTTCATTGCCGCCAATGCCTACGCTGCCGAGCTGGCGCACCTGCTGCCGGAGGCGGTGCCGGGCGAGCCGCTGCGCCTCATCCTTGCCTTTATTGCACTGTTCATCGGCGTGCGCCTTCTGATGGGCTTACTCGGTATGCTGATCGACGCCCTGGTCACGGCCGGCGGCCTGACGGTGGCCGATCGCGGCCTGGGCGCCATCTTTGGTCTGGCGCGGGGCATTGTGATTGTGCTGGCCGGCGTCATATTGTGCGGGATGACTTCGGTCCCGAAACAGGAGTTCTGGAAGCATGCGCTGTTGAGTCCCTGGGCGGAGTCCGGCGTACGCATGGTGAAACCCTTCCTGCCGGTGGCATTGGCCCAGCACGTACATTTTTAGCATTCTTAGCATTCTTTAAATCCGCAGTACCAAGTTTAGGAGCACACCATGTGTGGCATCGTCGGCGTCGTTTCCCACCAACCTGTCAATCAGCTGCTGTATGACGCATTGCTGCTTCTGCAGCACCGCGGACAGGATGCGGCAGGCATCGCGACCAACCAGAGCAACACCTTCTCCATGCACAAGGCAAATGGCCTGGTGCGTGACGTCTTCCGCACCCGCAATATGCGTTCGCTGACGGGCAGTTCGGGCATCGGCCACTGCCGCTATCCGACCGCCGGTTCGTCCAGCGAAGAGGAAGCGCAGCCGTTCTACGTCAACGCGCCGTTCGGCATCACGCTGGCGCACAACGGCAACCTGACCAACTGGGAACAGCTCAAGGAAGAGATGTTCAAGAACGACCGCCGCCACATCAACACGGACTCCGATTCGGAAGTGCTGCTGAACGTGCTGGCGCACGAGATCACCCGTTTCTCGACCGGCTTCACGCTGGAGCCATCGACCCTGTTCAAGGCGGTGCGCGAAGTGAACCGCCGCGTGCGCGGCGGCTATGCTGCCGTGGCCGAAATCGCCGGTGTCGGCATGCTGGCCTTTCGCGATCCGAACGGCATCCGTCCGCTGTGCCTGGGCGAGAACGACACGCCGCAGGGCAAGGAATACCTGATCGCGTCCGAATCCGTGGCGCTGGAAGGCATGGGCTTCCGCTTCGTGCGCGACGTGCAGCCGGGCGAGGCGATCTTTATCGACAAGGACCACAATCTGCACGCCGAGATCTGCGCCGATGCACCTGCGCTGAATCCTTGCGTGTTCGAGTACGTGTACCTGGCGCGTCCGGATTCCGTGATCGACGGCGCTTCCGTGTACAACGCGCGCCTGAAGATGGGCGAGTACCTGGCCGACAAGATCAAGCGCCAGGGCCTGGCGGACGACGTGGACGTGGTGATGCCTATCCCCGACTCCTCGCGTCCGGCTGCGATCCAGCTGGCGATGCGCCTCGGTGTGGATTACCGCGAAGGCTTCATCAAGAACCGCTACATCGGCCGCACCTTCATCATGCCGGGCCAGGGCCTGCGCAAGAAGTCCGTGCGCCAGAAGCTGAACGCGATCGGCGACGAGTTCAAGGACAAGGTAGTGCTGCTGGTGGACGACTCCATCGTGCGCGGCACCACCTCGCGCGAAATCGTGCAGATGGCGCGCGAAGCGGGCGCGAAAAAAGTGATCTTCGCTTCCGCTGCGCCGCCGGTGCTGTACCCGAACGTGTACGGCATCGACATGCCGACCCGCGACGAGCTGATCGCCCACGGCCGCACCGTGGATGAGGTGTGCGAGGAAATCACCGCCGATGCCCTGGTGTACCAGGACCTGGAAGACCTGAAGCGCTCGATCTCGGACGTGAATCCGAAGCTGACCCAGTTCGAAGCGTCCTGCTTCGACGGCAAGTACATCACCGGCGACGTGTCGCCCGAGTACCTGGACCGCCTGGAAGCCTCGCGCCACAACCCGAAGAAGTCGGACAAGGCCGAAGATGGAGTGCGCACCCAGCTGAACCTGAACGCAGCGGCAACGGAGTCGTAATGAAAAAGTACGGCTTCACCACCACCATCCTGCACAACGACCGCCAGAAGGGCATCGAGCACGGTTCGCTGCACAAGCCTATCCATACCTCGGTCACCTTTGGCTACGCGGACGCGCGCCAGCTGGCGTCCGTCTTCCAGGGCAAGGAGCCGGGCTTCCGCTACGGCCGCCAGGGCAACCCGACCGTGTCGGCGCTGGAGGACAAGGTCAGCAAGATGGAGCAGGGCGTGGGTACGATCTGCTTCGCCACGGGCATGGGCGCAATTGGCGCCGTGTTCCAGGCGCTGCTGCGTGCTGGCGACCATGTGGTGTCGTCGTCCTTCCTGTTCGGGAATACCAACTCGCTGTGGCAGACCGTGGCGGGGCAGGGTGTGGGCGTGGACTTTGTCGATGCGACCGACGTGGCCAATGTGGCCGCGGCCCTGAAGCCGGAAACGCGCGTGGTGTTCGTGGAGACCATCGCCAATCCGCGCACCCAGGTGGCGGACCTGAAGCGCATCGGCGAGCTGTGCGCCGCGCGCGGCATCCTGTACATCGTGGACAACACCATGACCTCGCCTTACCTTTTCCTGCCGAAGGCGGTTGGCGCAGGCCTGGTGGTGAATGCGCTGACCAAATCGATCGGCGGCCATGGCAATGCACTGGGCGGCGCCTTGACCGATACCGGCGCCTACGACTGGACGAAGTTCCCCAACATCTTCGAGAACTACAAGAAAAACCCGGCGCCCATGTGGGGCCTGGTGCAGATCCGTGCCAAGGCGCTGCGCGACTTCGGCGCATCGCTCGGTCCCGAGGCGGCGCATCATATCGCCGTCGGCGCCGAGACGCTGGCGCTGCGCATGGAGCGCACCAGCGCCAATGCGCGTGCACTGGCTGAAATGCTGGAGGCGGACGAGCGCGTGGCCGCTGTCTACTATCCGGGCCTGAAGTCGCACCCGCAGCACGCGATTGCGTCCGAGCTGTTCAGGGATTACGGTTCGCTGCTCTCGTTCGAGCTGAAGGACGGTATCGACTGCTTCGACTACCTGAACCGCCTGAAGCTGGCGATCGCGACCTCCAATCTGGGCGATACGCGCACGCTGGTGATTCCGGTGTCGCACACCATCTTCTTCGAGATGGGGGCGGAGCGCCGCGCTTCGATGGGGATTGCCGATTCGCTGATCCGCGTCTCGGTCGGTATCGAGGACACGGCGGACCTGCTGGACGATTTCCGCTCGGCCCTCGACGCCTGATTACCAGGGATCTGCGCCCGGCATCCGGTAAGGATGGCGCCAGCCGGGCAGGGCGCTGATCCGCTGCAGCCACGCCGCCACGCGCGGCGGGTATTCCACATTGGCCTGATCGGCCCAGAACAGATAGCCGCACAGCGAGCAGTCCACGATACTGGGCGTATTGTCCAGCAGGAACTGGCGGCCGTCGGACAGTTCTTCTTCCAGCCGCAGCATATCGTCGTCGAAACGGCGGCGGAACCACGGCAGCACCGTGCCTGCATACGAACCGTTGTCGTCGAACTTCTGGCCGTAGCGCAGGTGCGCCATCGAGAAGCCGATACGGTTCGCCTCCCAGAACAGCCATTCGCGGCAGCGCTCCAGGCGCTCCTGCGTTTCGCCGCCCCAGGCCTGCAGATGTCCGGCCAGGTGCAGCAGGATGGCGTTCGATTGCACATACGGCTTGCCGTCGTGCACCAGCAGCGGCACCTCGCAGTAGCGCGCCAGGCTGCGAAATGGCTCGGGACGATCGGCCCGCGCCAGGCGCAGGTCGATCTCTTCATAGGTATGCGCCACGCCGGCCAGTTGCAGCAGCAGCTGGACCTTGTAGCTGTGGCCGGACTCGCAGCTGCCGTACAGCGCGATCATCAGTGCCAGGTCCGCATCAGGCCGACCGCCAGGCCTTCGAGGGCGAAGTCGTCCTCTGGGTTGACGGTAATGATCTTGAAGTCGGGATTTTCGGGCAGCAGCTCCACGGTGGAGCCGGATTTGCGGTAGCGCTTGACCGTCACTTCGTTGCCGATGCGCGCCACCACGATCTGGCCGTTGCGGGCGCTGTCGGCCTTCTTCACGGCCAGCAGGTCGCCGTCCATGATGCCGATATCGCGCATCGATTCGCCGCGCACTTTCAGCAGGAAGTCCGGTTTGGCGGAGAACAGGTTGGGATCGACGTTGTAGCTGGTTTCCAGGTTTTCCTGGGCCAGGATGGGCGAACCGGCGGCCACGCGGCCGATCAGCGGCAGCGACATCAGCATGCCGGCCGGGATGTGCGGCATGTCGTCATCGATGGATGTTGCGGCGGCGCGACGGCTGGCCATGGGGCCGCTGGCACTGGCGCTGGCGGCGCCGGTGGCGGCGGCGCCGAAGTTGCCGGTCAGGCGGATGCCGCGCGAGGTGCCAGCGGTGATCTCGATGGCGCCCTTGCGCTGCAGGGCTTTCAGGTGTTCTTCAGCGGCGTTGGCGGACTTGAAGCCCAGCTCGGCGGCAATCTCGGCGCGGGTCGGCGGGAAGCCGGTGTTGTCGATTGCGTCCCTGATCAGGTTGAGGATTTGTTCTTGACGTGCTGTGAGCTTGATCATGGTACGTGTGCTGTGGATATAGACAGTCTGTATTTTTGTACAGTGTGGAAGTAAATGCAAGGAAAATCGTTGCATCCAGAGAAAATTTTAGGTGAAATGCTGAAAAGACAATTCATCGGAGGCCGGGATGGGACGCTACGCTTTCTTGCTCGCTGCTGTCATTGCGCTGATCGGGGCGCTGGGGCACTTCGCTGTGCCAGCCCTACCCGCAGGGCGCATCGCGACTGGGTGCCTGATGCTGGTGTGCGGACTGTATGCGTTGGCGGGGGCGGGCGTCGGCGGCTTGCGCTGGCTGCCGTTTGCGCCGCAGGTGCAGGGCACGGTGGCAGCGGTGTGCCTGCTGCGCGGGCTGCTGATTCTGCCTTACTGGTTCAAGCATCCGGGGCAGCCGGCGGCGTTTGATTTGCTGGTTTCGCTGGCCTGGGTGCTGGCGGGCGTGGCCTTCCTGTGCGGTGTGCTGCTGACGCGCCCGCAGCCGATTACAGTGGAGCCAGTCCAGCAGCCTTAAGCGCTTCTTTCGGCGACGCGGCGGCTGCCGCGCCTTCATCTTTCCCTCGATTCGTCCCTCGGTTCTTCCTGCTGCTCTTCCTGCCGCCTTTCCTTCAGGACCTTCAGCGCGGGCCTCAACTTTTGCATGGTGGCGGGCAGGGGCCAGTCTGGTACATCGAATAATTCCGCGAATAGTTCCGCAATCAGTTGCTCATTCCAGGTCTGCAGCGCGGCAAGATCAGCGGAGATAGCGAACGCGAACGGATTGTGACTTGCCGGCCCGGCACGTATTTGCTAAAGCCTGTCGGCCGCCATCCGGGGCTGCGGTCCGCCAGCAGCAGGATGCTGGCAGCGGGCAGGCGCAGACGATCGCGCAGCCGGTACTGGTAAGCAAACACGCGCCAGGCAAAATCCCGCTCGCGCCAGACCTGGATTTCAATGTGCAGGCAGATCTGGCGTCCTCCATGCAGGGTGAGAATGGCAACCAGGTCCGGGCGGCAATATTGCCCCCAGCCGATCGCCGCTTGCATGCCGAAGCGTGGCGCGGGCGTATTCCGGCGGGGCAGGCGGAGGCTTGAGGCGGCGCGGGAAACGTGTTATATTTGCGGGCTTACCTCTTCCCACACCCGTCTTGACGCCGGGGTGGGCTATTTTCACAGTCCTTAAGGGAGTTTACATGCGTCACTACGAAATCGTATTTATCGTCCATCCGGACCAAAGCGAGCAAGTGCCCGCGATGATCGAACGTTACAAAGCCAGCGTGACCTCGCGCGGCGGTAACGTGCACCGCGTGGAAGATTGGGGCCGCCGTCAGATGGCGTACTCGATCCAGAAACTGGCTAAAGCACACTACATCTGCATGAACATCGAGTGCGACAACGAGACCCTGGTCGAACTGGAAACCGCATTCAAATTCAATGATGCCGTGCTGCGTCACCTGACCGTCAAGATGAAGAAAGCGGAAACCGCTCCTTCGCCGATGATGAAGTCGGTTCAGCGTGAAGACGCGGCCAAGAGCCATCGCGCCGAAGCACCAGCAGCAGCCCCTGCACCCGCAGCGGCCTAAGTACTGATCAGGAAGAAGGTCTGAACCAGCTACGAGTCATTGCCCTCATCACCGAACGGGACAGCATCCGCTACACCCCGGCCGGTCTGCCGATCGTGAATGCAGTATTGCAGCACAGTTCGCAGCAAATGGAGGCAGGCATCGCCCGGCTGACCGAGTTTGACATCCCTGCCGTTGCGGCAGGCGATATCAGCAAACGGTTCAGTGAGGCGACCCTCGGCGGCATTTATGAGTTCACCGGATTCCTGTCCAGGAAAAACCGCAATAGCAGAAGCCTGGTATTTCACATCATTGATTTTCGTACCGCCTGAGAGCGCGGTGCAATTTTTAGATACAGGAGCCTAAAATGGCATTCGGTAAAAAGTTCGACAAAAACAAGCTCAAGCTGAAAGAAAAGCGCAAGCAGCAAAATCCTCTGTTCAAGCGCAAGAAGTTCTGCCGCTTCACCGCCGCTGGCGTTGAGCAAGTGGACTACAAAGACGTAGACACCCTGAAAGACTTCATCCAGGAAAACGGCAAGATCATGCCAGCACGCCTGACCGGCACCAAGGCGCACTACCAGCGTCAAGTTGACACCGCTATCAAGCGCGCCCGCTACCTGGCCCTGCTGCCGTACACCGATCTGCACCACGCTTAATTAGCGATCAGATCAGAGATCCTGGAGAAAACTATGCAAATCATTCTGTTGGAAAAAGTTGTTAACGTCGGCAACCTGGGCGACGTGGTGAAGGTCAAGGACGGTTACGCACGTAACTTCCTGATCCCGCAAAAGCTGGCACGCCGTGCTACCACCGCTGCTGTGGCTGAATTCGAAGCCAAGCGCGCTGAACTGGAAAAAGCAGCTGCTGCCAAGCTGGCTGCTGCCCAGGCGCAAGGCGAGAAGCTGAGCGGCATGACCGTGACCGTGACCCAGAAAGCTGGCGTCGATGGCCGTCTGTTCGGTTCCGTGACCAACTTCGACATCGCTGAAGCCCTGTCCAAAGCTGGCTTCGCCGTGGAAAAAGCTGCTGTTCGCCTGCCGAACGGCCCGCTGAAGACCACCGGCGAGTTCCCGGTTGCCGTCTCCCTGCACACCGACGTGCTGGTGGAAGTGACCGTTGCCGTGGTTGGCGAAGCTGCCTAAGCTTTCGTCACACGCACCAAGAGAAGCCGGGCGCAAGCCCGGCTTTTTTGTTGCCCACTGATTGCCTGGTCCCCGAAGCAGGTATAATGCGCGCCATGAATTCCGCACCCGCCGACCCGCAAGTCGATTCCCTCCGTGTCCCGCCGCACTCGATCGAGGCAGAGCAATCTGTCATCGGTGGCTTGCTGCGCGATAACGCTGCGTGGGACCGTATTGCGGACCTGATGCGGGCCGACGATTTCTACCGCTACGACCACCGCATCATCTTCGAACAGATGGTGCGCCTGATTAATGGCGGCAAGCCGGCCGACGTGGTGACCGTGGCCGAAGCGCTGACCATGCTGGGCAAGGCGGACGAAGTGGGCGGCATGGCTTACCTGAATGCAATGGCGCAAAACACGCCGTCCGCCGCCAACATCCGCCGCTATGCGGAAATCGTGCGCGACCGCGGCGTGCTGCGCCAGCTGATTACCGTGGCCGATGAAGTGTCCGGCAAGGCCTTCAACCCGCAGGGCGCGGAAGTAAAGCAGATCCTGGACGAGGCGGAAGCGAAGATTTTCGCGATTGCCGAACAGGGTTCGCGCGGCGCCGCCGGCTGGCTGCCGGTGCAGCCGCTGCTGACCCAGGTGGTGGAGCGTATCGACGAGCTGTATTCGCGCGAATCCGGTTCCGAAATTACCGGCGTGCCGACCGGCTGGATCGACCTGGACCGCATGACCTCCGGCCTGCAGCCGGGCGATATGGTGGTGGTGGCAGGGCGTCCGTCCATGGGCAAGACCGCGTTCTCGATGAATATCGCGGAAAACGTGGCCGTGGAAGCCGGCCTGCCGGTGGCCGTGTTCTCGATGGAGATGGGCGGCGTGCAGCTGGCCATGCGTATGCTGGGTTCCGTCGGCAAGCTGGACCAGCACCGCCTGCGTACCGGCAAGCTGATCGACGAGGACTGGCCGCGCCTGACAGCCGCCATCCAGAAGATGAACGAAGCCCAGGTCTTCATCGACGAGACCCCGGCGCTGAACCCGATCGAAATGCGTGCCCGCGCGCGCCGCCTGGCGCGTCAATGCGGCAAGCTGGGCCTGATCGTGGTCGATTACCTGCAGCTGATGCAGGGGAGCCAGCCGGGCGACAACCGGGCGGCCGAGATCTCGGAGATTTCGCGTTCGCTGAAGGGCCTGGCGAAAGAGCTGCATTGCCCTGTCATTGCCCTGTCCCAGCTGAACCGCTCGCTGGAACAACGACCCAATAAACGTCCCGTGATGTCCGACCTGCGCGAATCCGGCGCTATCGAGCAGGACGCGGACGTGATCATTTTCCTGTATCGCGACGAAGTCTATAACCCTGACTCGCCGGATAAAGGCACGGCTGAAATCATCATTGGTAAGCAGCGTAACGGTCCGATCGGCGCGGTGCGCCTGACCTGGATCGGTGCGTATACCAAGTTTGGCAACTACACCGGTAACCTCGCGATCTACCAGGGCGACTGATGAACCGGGGGCTGCGAGTGCGGCCCCGCAATGAATCAACAACGGAGAAAAAAAATGTTTGGACGCTTGATGCCCACCGAGGGCAAGTTCTTTGACATGTTCAACCAGCACGCCGAACTGTGCGTGAAGGGCGCCAAAGAAATGGTGGGCCTGATGACCAACTTCGACGACCTCGAAAACCGCGTGCATGCGATCGAGAGCCTCGAAAAACAGGCAGACAAGATCACCTACACGGCGGTCGATCTGCTGCACAAGACCTTCATCACGCCGCTGGACCGCGACGACATCCACAAGCTGATCACCAAGATGGACGACATCCTGGACCTGATGGAAGACGCCGCCCAGACCGTGTCCCTGTACGACCTGCATTCGGTCACGCCGGAAGCCAAGCGACTGGCCGAGCTGGTACTGGCCTGCACCGAGAAGGTGAAGGACGCCGTGGCCCTGCTGTCGAACATGGACAACGCACGCCAGATCGTCGGCATCTGCGAAGAAATCGACCGCCTGGAATCGGACGCCGACCACGTGATGCGCGCCGCCATGTCCAAGCTGTTCCGCGACGAACCGGACGTGCGCAACCTGATCAAGATGAAGGCGATCTACGAGATCCTGGAAACCGTCACCGACCGTTGCGAAGATGTGGCGAACATCATCGAAGGCATCATCGTCGAAAACGCATAAAAACGCATAAGAAAAAAGACCATCCATGCAGACCCTACAAATCAGCATCTACGCCCTGTCTGTACTGATTCTCCTGGCGTTGGTGTTTGACTTCATGAACGGCTTCCATGATGCGGCAAATGCTATCGCTACCGTCGTTTCGACCGGCGTTCTGAAACCGCAGACGGCTGTCGCCATGGCCGCCTTCTTCAACTTCGTGGCGATTTTCGTCGTCGGCCTGAAGGTGGCGACGACCATCGGCAAGGGAACCATCGACCCCAATGTGGTTGACCATTATGTGATCTTTGGCGCCCTGGTCGGCGCCATCGTGTGGAACATCATCACCTGGTATTACGGCATTCCTTCGTCGTCCTCGCACGCCCTGATCGGCGGCCTGGTTGGTTCGGCGGTGGCCAAGGCCGGCACCGGCGCGCTGATCTCCGGTGGCCTGATCAAGACCGTGGTGTTCATCGTGATCGCACCGCTGCTGGGCTTCGTGCTCGGTTCGCTGATCATGCTGATCGTATCGTGGGTGTTCGTGAAGACTCCGCCGCGCAAGATCGACGGCTGGTTCCGCCGCCTGCAGCTGTTCTCGGCGGCCAGCTACTCGCTGGGCCACGGCGGCAACGACGCGCAGAAAACCATGGGCATCATCTGGATGCTGCTGATCGCTTCCGGCCACGTGGCCGCGACCGACACGGCGCCGCCGACCTGGGTCATCATCGCCTGCTATGGCGCGATCTCCTTCGGCACGCTGTTCGGCGGCTGGCGCATCGTCAAGACCATGGGCCAGCGCATCACCAAGCTGAAGCCGGTAGGCGGTTTCTGCGCGGAGACCGGCGGCGCGATCACGCTGCTGATGGCGTCCTTCTGGGGCGTTCCGGTTTCGACCACGCACACCATTACCGGCGCGATCGTCGGCGTGGGCTCGGCGCAGAAGATGTCGGCCGTGCGCTGGGGCGTGGCGGGCAATATCGTGTGGGCGTGGATCTTCACGATTCCGGCTTCCGCCTTCGTTGCGGCGATCGCCTGGTGGATCGGCACGCACATCATGTGATTTTCGCGGCAGCGAAAACGATGGGAAAGGGGCCTGCCGGCCCCTTTTTTACGTGCTTGCGCGATTCTCACATTTGGGATAAATTCCCTTATATGGGAAATTCATTTGAAGACAGGCTGGTGCAGCGCCTGGCGGCCTTGCGCGAGGAGCGGGCAATGTCGCTGGAAGAACTGGCCGCGGCCAGCGGCATCAGCCGCGCCACGCTGTCGCGCCTGGAGCGCGGCGAATCGAGTCCGACGGCGGCGCTGCTGGGCAAGCTGTGCACGGTGTACGGCATGCCGATGTCGCGCCTGATCGCGGAAGTGGAGGTGCTGCCGGCGCAGCTGATCCGCGCTGCGGAGCAGGCGCTGTGGAACGATCCGGATAGCGGCTTCGTGCGGCGCATGGTGTCGCCGCCGGCGCGCGGCTACAAGGCGGAGCTGATCGAAGGGCGGCTGCCGGCCGGCGCCGTGATCGATTACCCGCAACCGCCATTGCGCGGCCTGGAGCAGCATCTGTGGATGCTGTCCGGCGAGCTGGATTACACGCTGGACGGCGTTACGCATCGCCTGAAGAAGGGCGACATGCTGCGCTTTCATTTGTACGGCGCCACGCGCTTTTCCTGCCCCGGGCCGCATGAGGTCCATTACCTGATAGCGATATGCGAACCATAACCGAACTGGATGCGGATGGGCTGCGCGCCCATGCCGATGAGTTGGCGGCAGTGCTGCGCGACTGCGTGCTGAACGGCGCCAGCGTGGGCTTCGAGCTTCCGTGCCCGCATGAGGAAGTGCTGGGCTTCTGGCTGGGCCTGGTGCCGGCCGTGGAGCGGCGCGAGCGCCGGCTGTTCGTGGTGCGCGACGATGCGGGCGCGGTCTGCGGCACGGTGCAGCTGGTGCTGGCGGGTATGCCCAACGGCAGGCACCGCGCGGAGATCTCCAAGATGCTGGTGCACCCGCGCATGCGCCGTCAGGGCATCGCGCAGGCGCTGATGCTGCATGCCGAAGCCGTTGCGCGTGAGGAGCGGCGCACGCTGATCGTGCTGGATACCTGCACCGGCCATGGCGCGCAGCAGATGTACCGCAAGCTGGGTTACCAGGAATGCGGCGTGATCCCGGAGTACGCCAGCATGCCGGACGGGACGCTGGGCGCGACCACCTTCATGTACAAGCTGCTGCCGCGCATTGCGGCCGAAGATCCGGCCGGAGAGGATGCCGCGCAGCTAATCGGGGAACTGAACGGCGCGCTGGAGCGCATCACCGGCGACAGCGGCCGCACGCTGTTCAGCGCTGACGACGTACGCGGCCCTGCGGCGCGCTTTGCCGTCGCGCGCGATGCGCAGGGCAGGGCGCTTGGCTGCGGCGCCTTGCGGCCGATGGCCGCGGATACGGGCGCTGCGGGTGACTGGCCGGTGGCCGAGGTAAAGCGCATGTATGCGCGCCAGGGTTCGCGCGGTATCGGCAGCGCCATCCTGGCCTGGCTGGAAAACGAGGCCCGTGCGCTTGGTTACCGCGTGCTGCGGCTGGAAACGCGGCTGGTCAACAGCCGCGCTGTGAACTTCTATCTGTCGCGCGGCTATACGCGGATTGCCAACTTTGGCCATTACCAGGGCAAGCAAGCCGCCGCCTGCTTCGAGAAGCGGCTTTAAACCGGGGCGTGGCAGCAGACGCAGAGTTTGTTGCCGTCCGGGTCGCGGAAGTAGGCGCCGTAATAGTCCGGATGGTAATGCACGCGCAGGCCGGGCGGACCTTCACAGGCGCCGCCATGCGCCAATGCCGCAGCATGGGCGGCATCGACTGCTGCGCGCGTAGGCGCCAGCAGTGCAATCATCTGGCCATTGCCGTAACTGGCGGGCGCGCCGTCATAAGGGCTGCCGATCACGAACAACGGGCGCCCCGCATCGGCCGGCTGCCAGGCCGCCCAGGGCCGCGTATCGTCGCGAAAGCGCAGCCGGTTGCCCAGCGCCTGCATCACGGCGGCATGGCAGGCAAAGGCGCGCTCGAATTCGCGTACGCCAAGGAAGACGTGAGAAATCATCGCTGGGGCGGCAGGCTGCCGGGAAGGTAGTTGAGCACGGGGCGGATGTCGAAGCTTGCCCCTTCGAAGTGCAGCGCGCGGGCGATGCTGGCCGCCTCGTCGTCGTTGCCGCAATCGACAAGGTACATGCCGAGCAGTTCCGGTCCGCTGCCGAGCGCGTCGGCAGCGGGCGCGAGCCGCATTACGGGGCCGAGCCGTCCCTCGCGCGTCAGACGTTCGCGCAGCGCCGCATGGCGGTCCAGAACGGCCGCTTCTTGCTGCGCCGTCCAGCCGGCGACGGAGCCGTAGATCAGGATTGAGTAGAGCATGACGTAATATTAGCGTATTTGAAACTTGAGGGAGACGCGAATGGTGCGGGTAATGTGCGGCTGCGTGGTGGCGGCAATCGGTTTGCTGGCAACAGGACTGGCGTGTGCCGATGCGGTGGATAATCTGGTCAAGGCCGAAATGGCCCGCCAGCATATCCCCGGCGTCAGCATCGCGGTCGTAAGAAATGGCCGCATCATCAAGGAAGCCGGCTATGGACTGGCGAACGTGGAGCACAAGGTCGCCGTCACGCCGCAGACCATCTTCCAGTCCGGCTCCATCGGCAAGCAGTTCACCGCCGCGCTGGCGATGCTGCTGGTGCAGGACGGCAAACTGCAGCTCGATGCGCCGGTAGCCGCCTATCTCCCCGACGCACCGCCGGCATGGTCAGGCATCACCATCCGCCATCTGCTGACCCACACGGCAGGCCTGGCGCCGGATAACCCGGCACAGGACATGCGCAAGGATTTCACGGAAGAGGAGCTGTGGCGCGATATCGCAAAACTGCCGCTGCAATCCGCGCCCGGCGAGAAGTGGGACTACAGTAATCTGGGCTACCAGGTGCTGGGCATTATCTGCTCGCGCGTGGGCGGCAGGTTCTATGGCGAGCAGCTGCGCGAGCGCGTGTTCCTGCCGGCCGGCATGGCGACGCGCATGATCAGCGAACGCGATATCGTGCCGCACCGCGCCGCGGGCTATGAGCGCGTGCATGGCGTGCTGCGCAACCAGGAGTGGGTGTCGCCTTCGGTGAATACGACTGCCGACGGCAGCCTGTACCTGACCGCCCACGATCTGGCGCGCTGGTCGATTGCATTGGAAGGCGACCGGGTGCTGAGCGCGTCCATCAGGCAGGCCAGCTGGACGCCGGCGCGGCTGAACGACGGCAGCCCCACGCACTACGGCTTCGGCTGGATGGTCGGTGAATCCGGCGGGCATCGCTTCGTGCAGCATAGCGGTTCGTGGCAAGGCTTCACCTCATTTATCACGCGTTATCCGGACGACCGGCTGGCCGTAATCGTGCTGGCCAACCGCTCGCAGGCCGTGCCCATGCTCATCGCCGGGCAGATCGCCGGCCACTACATCCCGGCCGTCGCACCGCCGAAAAACGTGGCTCCGCCTGCTGCGGCCTACGCCAAGGCGCCGCTGTATCTGCGCGGCAGCATGAACGGGTGGGGCGTGGGCGAGCGCCTGCAGTTGCGCCAGCGCGGCGTATTCGAGGCAAGGGTGGAACTGGAGGCGGGCCAGCATACGTTCAAGCTGGCGTCGGAGGACTGGAGTACGATCGATCTCGGGGCGCCGTTCGACGAAGGCGTTTTGCAGGCGGGCGCTGCGCAGCGGCTGGAGCAGAAGGGCGGCAACCTGGTGTTCGAGGCGCCGCACCGCGCGGCCTACCTGTTCCGGCTGGACGCGAGCGGCACGCCGCAGCTCACCGTCAGCCGCGCGCCCTAAGCAAAGCGCCGGGGCTGGCCCGGCGCTTACCTACTTGATGCAGACTGCGCGCACCGCCTTCACATCCGTAAGGCCAAGCAGCACCTTCTCGATGCCGTCCATCTTCAGCGTCAGCATCCCGTCGTCCAGCGCCGCTGCCAGCAGCTGCGCCACGCGGGCATGCTCCTGCAGCAGTCTTTTCACGCGATCGGTGCCGATCATCAGCTCGTGCAGGCCGACGCGGCCGCGATAGCCCTTGTTGCAATCGTCGCAGCCCACCGGCCGGTACAGGGTAAAGCGGCCCTGCCCATCGGCATAGCGCTCGCGCCATCCCTGCGCCACGCGCGCCCGCGCCGCCTGGGCATCCTTGCGGAAAGCTTCCGTGTGGTGCAGTTCTTCGCAATACTCGGACAGCAGCAGTTCCAGTTCCGCCTCGCCGGGATGATAGGAAATCCTGCAGCGCGTGCACAGCCGCCTGGCCAGGCGCTGCGCCAGGATGCCAAGCAGCGCGTCGGCAAAGTTGAACGGGTCCATGCCCATGTCCAGCAGGCGCACCACGGATTCCGGCGCACTGTTGGTATGCAGCGTGGAGAACACCAGGTGCCCCGTCAGCGAAGCCTCGATGCCCATGCTGACGGTTTCCTTGTCGCGCATTTCGCCGACCATGATCACGTCCGGATCGGCGCGCAGGAAGGCGCGCATCACGGTAGCGAAATCCAGCCCGGCCTTGCGGTTCACCTGCACCTGGCGCAGGCCCTTCTGCGTGATTTCGACCGGATCTTCGGCGGTCCAGATTTTCGTCTCGGGCGTGTTCAGGTAGTTCAGCACCGAATGCAGCGTGGTGGTCTTGCCGGAGCCCGTCGGGCCGCAGACGAAGAACAGGCCGTACGGCTTTTCCACGGTGGCGCGCAGGCGGTCCAGGTTGGCGGGCAGCACGCCCAGCTTGTCCAGCGGGATCGGTTCGCCGGCGGCGAGAATGCGCATCACCACGTCTTCCACGCCGCCGGTGGAGGGAATGGTGGCCACGCGCAGTTCGATGTCCAGCGGGCCGTATTTGCGGAACTTGATCTTGCCGTCCTGCGGCTTGCGGCGCTCGGAGATATCCAGGTCGCACATGATCTTGATGCGCGCCACCAGCGCCGAGCGGTAGGCGGACGGAATCTCGATATACGGCACCAGCGTGCCGTCCTTGCGGAAGCGGATGCCGGTCTTGCCCTTGCCGGGCAGTGGTTCGATGTGGATGTCCGACACGCCCTGGCGGCAGGCATCGACGATCACCTTGTTGATCAGCTTGACCAGTTCGTTCTCGACCGCTTCCGACACTTCCGCATCGTGCTCCTCGTCCGAATCCTCCATGTCGGACAGCAGCTCGCCCACGCTGGCCGTATCGCCCGGCGTGCCGTAGAACTGCTCCACCGTATGCGCGAATTCGCGCGCCGTGGTCGCGTAGTACACCACCTTGGAGCGCGGGAAGATCTGGTTGACGATGCGCGTCTGCATGATGCGCTCGGGATCGGTGGTCATCACCTGCAGGCCGTCCTGGTTCTCCGCCAGCGGCAGCCAGCCCGATTCCTCCACGTACTGGCGCTTCAGGTTCTTCAGCAGGTCGGCCGGCTTCACGCGCTCGGCCTTGTAGGGCTCATAAGGCACGTGGTAGAAGCGCGCCAGCGAGGCGCCGATGGCGGACAGCCGGACCTGGAAATCATCCAGCAGCACATCCTCCACGCGCAGGTCCTTCTTGCGCGCCGAGCGCACCGCCAGTTCCAGCTCCGGACCGGCCAGCACCGCATCCGTCACCAGCCCGTCGTAGCGGGTGCGGACCTGCGCTGCGGGCTTCATGCGCTGGCACAGCGCCACCGCCAGCGTCTTGCACAGCTCGCGCACGCCTTCAATGGCAAAACCGGGGAAGGGGCCGCCGGGGCGGTGGTTGATGAACTGCACCACCCCCAGCAGCTCGTTGTCGCTTTCCGCGATCAGCGGCGCCACCAGCATTTCGCGCGTGCGGTAGCCGGTGCGCTGGTCCACGCCCTGCTGGAAGTGCAGGTCGGGCGAGATGCGTTTCAGTTCCGCCGTGTCGTACACGTCGGCGAGGTTGAGGGTCTGGTGGGTGAGGGCGACATAGCCGGCGATGCTGCTGGGCGTTACGGCCAGCTTCAGGTCGCGGAACTCGCTGAGTCCCGTCTTGACCTTGGAGACGATGTAATCCTTCTCGAAGTCCATCGCGTACAGCGTGAAGCGGTCGCAGTTGAGCAGATCGCAGAACTCCATGCCCAGGTCGAGCATGATTTCGTCGAGATTGCTGGTGGCGTGGATCTTCGTGGTAACCGCTTGCAGCTTGCGGAAGAATGCCAGGCGTTGGGTGGTGTCGTTGCGTTGCGGAGTATCGAGATCGGCGTCGCTCATGATGTGATGGTTTCTACACTTCTACTTCCAGTCCTTCATAGGCCAGGTAAACCTGGAGTCCATTGAGCTGGGATTTGTAGCGTGCCATCACCTCCGCGAATACGGCTTCCAGCTCGTCGTCGCTGCGGGTCGGTTCGTGATGGGTACAGTAAAGCTTTTTGGCGCCGGCGCGCATGGCCATGGCCAGGGCGGTATCGAAAGTGCCGTGGCCCCAGCCTATCTTGGCCGGATATTCCTCGCGCGTATAGGAGCAGTCGATGACCAGCACGTCCGTGCCGCGGATCAGTTCATCGATGGCGGCCGTGCGCTGTGCCACCTGTTCCTGGAAGGCGGCGTGCTCCGGGTGCCCGGGCGGATAGATATTGAACAGCGGCTCATGGTCGCCCGAGAAGAACATGGACTTGCCCTTGCATTCGATACGGTAGCCCAGGTCCGTCACCGGATGGCTCATCAGCACATTGCTGACCGTGGCGTCGCCCACCTGCACCGGCTGGCCGACGGTCAGCGTGCGGTATTCGATGGTCGCGTCCATCTGCGTCTCGCTGACGGGGAAATAGCTGTTCTGCAGCTGTACCCCCATCACGTGCTCGACGCCCTTGCCCGTATCCGGATCGATGGCGCCGTGCAGGCGCACCCGGCTGCCCTTGATGAACAGGGGCGAAAAGAAGGGCAGGCCGTGGATGTGGTCCCAGTGGCTGTGCGTGATGAAGATGTTCGCTTCAATCGGCCGCTTGCCCGCGGCGACCAGGGACTGTGCGAGAGGGAAAATGCCGGTGCCGCCGTCAATGATGATCAGCGTGTCCCCATCGCTACGTACTTCGATGCACGTGGTATTGCCGCCGTAGCGCACCGTGCGGGGGCCGGGCGAGGGGATGGAACCGCGCACCCCCCAGAATTTGAATTTCATGGATCAAAGTCCCTAGCTGTTCTCTTGTATTGCCTTGCTGCTAACAATGATGATGGTAGTGGCAAGGCCATTATTATCGTAGCGATGATAGCGTTTTTTCACCGTCTCCGGACCGTTTTCACACAATTCCGGGCGATTCAATATACAAGCGTTTGCTCAGGAGATACACTTTGCGGATATGGAACAGCTGACCCCCACCCAAATTGCGCAGCGGCTTGAGCAGCTGACGGAACTGAGCGTTGCCTTGGGCGATATCCGGGACATAGACCTTCTGCTGGAGCGCATCCTGCTGGTGGCAAAGAGCATGACCAATGCCGACGGGGCCACCCTGTACCGTCCATGCGAGGCCGGCAAGGCGCTGTGCTTCCATATCAGCGTCAACGACAGCCTGGGCATGCACCTGGGCGGCTCCAGCGGCCAGGCGATCAATATCCCGCCCGTGCCGCTGTTCCGCGCTGACGGCGAAAAAAACCTGGAAGCCGTGGCGGCATGGTCCGCCCACGCCAACCAGTCGGTCAACATCGAGGACGTGTACGCCCCGAGCGAATTCAACTTCTCCGGCATGCGCCGCTTCGACGAGCAGTTCGGCTACCACTCGCAATCCTTCCTGACGGTGCCGATGCACGACCACGAAGGCGAGCTGCTGGGCGTGCTGCAGCTGATCAACGCGAAGAATGCGGCCAGCGGCGGGATTGTCGCCTTTTCCGCCACCGACCAGCGCTTCATCGAAGCCCTGGCGGCGCAGGCCGACGTGGCCCTGACCAACCAGCGCCTGATCGCCCAGCTGGAAGAGCTGCTGGAGTCGCTGGTCAACCTGATCAACATCGGCATTGACGAGAAATCGCCGTACACCGGCCGCCATTGCCAGTTCGTGCCGGTGCTGACCATGATGCTGGCCGAAGCCGTGCACGACACGCAGCAAGGGCCGCTGGCCGCTTTCCGCATGACCGACGGCGACCGCAAGGAGCTGTGGCTGGCCGGCCTGCTGCATGACTGCGGCAAGATCACCACGCCGGTCCACGTGGTGGACAAGGCCACCAAGCTGCAGACCATCTACGACCGTATCGGCGTGATCGACACGCGCTACGAAGTGCTGATGCGCGACGCGGAAATCCGCGCCCTGCGCAACGAGCTGGCGGGCGGCGAGGCGGAAGCCATCCGCGACCGGCTGCAGAAGGAGTTGTCCACCCTGCGCGACGAGCGCGATTTCCTGCGCCACGCGAATATCGGCGGCGAGGGCATGAAACCGGAAGACCAGGAGCGCGTGCACCAGATTGCGGCGCGGCGCTGGACCGGTCCGGACGGCGTGGAGCAGGCCTTCCTCAGCGAAGAGGAAGTGCTGAACCTGACCATCCGCTTCGGTACGCTGACCGACGAGGAACGCAAGATCATCAACAACCACATCGTGATGACGGTGCGCATGCTGGAGTCGCTGCCCTGGCCGAAGCACCTGCAGAATGTGCCGGAATACGCCGGCGGCCACCACGAGCGCATGGACGGCAAGGGCTACCCGAAAGGCTTGCGCAAGGAGGAAATGTCGGTGCCGGCGCGGGTGATGGCGATTGCCGACATCTTCGAGGCGCTGACGGCGCGCGACCGGCCGTACAAGAAGGGCAAGACGCTGTCCGAGTCGCTGGACATCCTCGGCAAATTCAGCCTGAACGGCCATATCGATCCCGATCTGTTCGATATCTTCATCCGCAAGAAGGTCTATCTGGAATTCGCCGGCAAGCATATGCACCCGCGCCAGATCGACGCGATCGACGAGTCGCGCATTCCGGGCTACACGCCCTGATGCGCAAGCTGCTTGTCCGCCACGGCGCGCGCTGGCTGCTTGGCCTGCTGCTGACGGCCGCCGCGGCCCTGCAACTGACGGGCTATATCCATTCCGACTCCATTGAGCGCATGGATACCTTCTTTGCCGGCCTGCGCATGCGGCTGGAAAAGCCGGAACTCGACCCGCGCGTGGTGATTGTCGATATCGACGAACGCAGCCTGGCCGAAGTAGGGCGCTTCCCGTGGAGCCGCGACAAGGTGGCGCAGCTGGTGCAGCAGCTCACCCGGCGTTACGGCGTGGCCGCGGTCGGCTTCGATATTTCCTTTCCCGAGGCGGACACCAGTTCCGGCTTCGATGTGCTGCAGCGCCTGTCCCAGCGCGAACTGAAAGACGTACCCGGCCTGGAACGCCAGCTGGAGCGCCTGGAAACCCAGATGGACTATGACGGCCTGCTGGCCAAGGCAATGCAAGGCCAGCCGGTGGTGCTCGGCTACAGCGTCTCCGGCGCCCAGCGCAAGGGCGTGCTGCCCACGCCCGCCTTCAGCGTCGATTCCCTCAACGGCCGCACGCTGGACGCGTATACCATCGGCGGCTACGAAGCGAATATCGCCCGCCTGCAGCAGGCCGCCCACGGCGCCGGCATCTTCACCGCGCTGCCGGACCGCGACGGCGTGGTGCGCTCATCGGCGCTGCTGCAGCGCATCGGCGACGGCTACTACCCGACCCTGTCGCTGGCCACCGTGGCCACGGCGCTGAATGCGCGCGCCATCGCCCCGCTGTGGCAGGGTACGGTGGATACGCTGAGCGAGGCCCAGCGCAAGAGCGGCGGCCTGGACGCCATTGCGCTGTTCCATCCCGAGGGCAGCATCCGCATTCCCGTCGGCGAGGGACTGACCACCACGGTGCAGTTCCGCGGCCACGGCGGTCCGCAGGGCGGCGCTTTCCGCTATATATCGGCCACCGACGTGCTGCACGGACGCGCCGCGCCGCAGCTGCTGGAAGGTGCGATCGTCCTGGTCGGCACCACGGCGCCAGGCCTGAACGACTTGCGGGCCACCCCGGTCAGCGCCGAATATCCGGGAGTGGAGATCCACGCCAATCTGATCAAGTCGATCCTCGACGACAGCTTCAAGTCGCGTCCCGATGTAGCCACCGCGCTGGAAGTGCTGCAGCTGCTGGTGCTGGGCGTGGCGCTGACGCTGGCGCTGCCCGTGATCGCGCCCGCCTGGTCGATCCTGCTGTCGCTGGCCGCCATGGCCGGCGCCGCAGCGCTGAACTTGCACTTCTACCGCCAATACGATGCAGTGCTGAACCTGGCCACCATCCTGCTGCTGGTGGTTGGCCTGTTCATCTTCAACCTGGCCTGGGGCTATTTCTTCGAGGTGCGCCGGGGGCGGGCGCTGGTATCGCGCTTCGGTGAATACGTGGCGCCCGAGCTGGTGGCGGAAATGGCCGAGAACCCGGAAAAATACAATATGGATGGCGAGAGCCGCGATCTGACCGTGATGTTCGTCGATGTGCGCGGATTCACCACCATTTCCGAAGGCCTCACGCCGAAGCAGCTGCGCGAATACATCAATCTCTACCTGACGGCGATGTCGGAGGATATCCGCGACAGCCACCGCGGCACGCTGGATAAATACATCGGCGACGCCGTGATGGCCTTCTGGGGCGCGCCGGTGGCCTTCGACGACCACGCCAGCCGCGGCGTGGCGACAGCGCTGAAAATGCAGCACAGCGCGGCGCGCCTGAACGCCGATTTCCAGCAACGCGGCTGGCCGCAGCTGAAAATCGGCATAGGCCTGAATTCGGGCCTGATGCACGTGGGCGACATGGGCTCAAGCATCCGCCGTGCCTACACGGTGATGGGCGATGCGGTCAACCTGGCCTCGCGCCTGGAAGGCATCACCAAGGTGTACGGCGTGGGCATTGCGGTGGGCGAAGCGACGCGCCGCGCGGCGCCGGAATTCGCTTACCGCGAGCTGGATCTGGTGCGCGTGAAGGGCAAGAACGAGCCGGTTGCCATCTTCGAGCCGGTAGCCCTGGAAGCGGAACTGGACGATGCCGCGCGCGCCGAATTGCGCACCTGGCACGAGGCGCTGGCGCTGCTGCGTGCGCAGCGCTGGGACGATGCGGAAACCGTGATCGCCGTGCTGCAGGCGCAGCATGCAAGGCCTTTGTATGCACTGTATTCAAGCCGTATTGCGTGGTATCGCAACCAGCCGCCGGGCGACCGTTGGGACGGCGTCACAACCTTCGAAACCAAGTAATAATCTCAACCATGCAAGGCACGACAGGCGTACAATAAAATCACCCTTTCAGGCGAAGTAAAACAGCTGAAAGAAAGACAAAAAAACGGTTTTGCTCTAACACTAGGCAGGGAACACTGCCGGGGGAGCCGAAATGAAGTCGCTTCGCATGCGCCATCTGGCCGGGCTGGCTATCGCCTCGGCTTGCGTTACCACCGCGTCGGCTGACCCTCAGTTGACGGATGCGGCGCAGCTTAGTTTCGACGTCGCCTCCTTCCAGCGGGCCGCCCCCGATCTCCCCCGCGTACCCGGCAACAACCAGACCCTGCGCCTGGCTGCCACGATGACGCAATCGCTGCCGCGCGACTGGCTGGTATCGGCCAGCGTCAGCACCCAGTACAGTCCGGACGATGTGAGCCAGCAGGATATCCTGGCGCCCTCCATCGCTTCCGCGCTGACCCTGATGTCCAAGCGCGACTTCGTGAAGGATGCCGGTTTCGCCGGCAGCGTGGAACTGCGTTCGCCCAACCTGTGCACGACGTGGCTGCGCACCTGCCGCGCCGTGATGTTCTACGACCGCAATTACGTGAAATACAACCGCGAGATGCTGGGCCAGCTGCGCAGCGGCTCGATCGGCAGCGTGGGCGTCGGCGTGCGCGTGCAGCTGCGCCAGCGCATGAACCTGCAACTCGATGCGGGCCGGGTCACCCGCAGCAGCCTGATGCCGGACGATGCCCGCGCCCGGGTCAGCCTGCGTCTCGGTTACAACTTCTGACCATCAATTTCCCGCCAAACCGCATTTCAGCACGAACGAGCGTTAAATTTTTGCTCATGAAATGTGTCTTTTCGGCTTAAAATCGCCGACTTGCGACAGCTTGCATTAGTTAATCGAATGTTTCCGTACATAAATAGGCGATAATTGCTGCAGCCGCCTCATATCAACAAAAATATCCAATTTATGAAATACCGCCTGGCCATTTTGCTTGCCGTGTCCGCGTTCGCGCCCGCCGTTCATGCGCAGGACGTGATCCGTTTCGATATCAGCCGCTTCGACGTGCAGGGCAATACCCTGCTGCCGCAGCCGGAGGTCGAACGCATTGTCGCCGCCCATGCCGGCAAGAGCCGCGATTTCGGCGACGTGCAGCGCGCCCTGGAAGCACTGGAAGAAGCGTATCGCGCCGCCGGTTACAGCGTGGTGACGGTGGAGCTGCCGGAGCAGGAGCTGGACCGCGGCGTGGTGCGCCTGAACGTGGTGCAGACCAGGATCGGCCGTGTGAGCGTCAGGAGCAACCAGTACTTCGACGAGGCGAACATCCGCCGCAGCCTGCCCAATCTGCAGGGCGGACAGTCGCCCAACCTGAACCGCGTCTCGAACGACCTGAAACTGGCGAATGAGAATCCGTCGAAAAAGGTGACGATGAAGCTGCAGAGCGGCGAACTGGCGGATGAAGTGGACGCCGTGCTGGACGTCGCCGACCAGAGCCCCTGGACCGCCATGCTGAATGCCGACAATACCGGCAACGCGCAAACCGGCCGCACCCACGTCGGCGTGATCCTGCAGCACGCCAACCTGTTCGGCCTGGATCACGTGGCCAGCCTGCAGTACACCACGTCGGCTGAAGAGCCGGGCCGCGTCAAGGTGTATGGCGCGGGCTATCACATTCCACTTTACGCGCTGGGCGATTCGCTGGACTTCTTCGCCAGCTATTCGAATATCGATTCCGGCACCGTGACGGCCGGCGTCTTCAATCTGGCCGTGAGCGGCAAGGGCGCCGTGTACGGCGCACGCTACACGCACAACCTGGTCAAGCGCGGCAACTACGAATCGAAGCTGCAATACGGCGCCGATTACAAGGCCTTCAAGAACAGCGTGCAGCTGCAGGGCGAAGAGCTGGGCAACAACGTTACCGTGCATCCGCTCAGCGTGGCCTATATCGGCACCTGGACCGGCCAGCAAAGCGAAACCGGCATTGCCGCCACGCTGCTGCGCAACGTGGCGGGCGGCTCGCGCGGCAAACAGGCCGACTTCGACCTGGCGCGTATCGGCGCCAAAGACAATTACTCCATCCTGCGCCTGGGCGCCAGCTACACCCGCGTGCTGCCGTCCGACTGGCAGATGCGTGCGCTGCTGAACGGCCAGGTCACTGGCGACGCCCTGATTCCGGGCGAGCAGTTCGGCGCGGGCGGCGCGGCGTCCGTGCGCGGCTTCGACGAGCGCGAACTGTCGAACGACGTGGGCGCGGGCGGCAACCTGGAGCTGTACACGCCGAACCTGTGCGGCGGCAACTGGAACTGCCGTGCACTGGCCTTCTACGACACGGCCTGGATCAAGCGCCGCCATGCACTGGCGGGCGAACTGGAAAGTACCACCATCGGCAGCGCGGGCCTGGGCCTGCGCGTCCTGCTGTCGCGTTACGTCAATCTGCAACTGGACTACGGACATGTGACCAAAGCCGGCGCGACCTCGCGCAAGGGCGATGACCGCCTGCACTTCCGTCTTGGCCTTTCTTATTGAGGCATCACCATGAACCAACACGAAAAAAACAAACTGCAGCGCAAGCTGATCGTGGCGACCATCGCGGCCTGCTTCGGCGCCGCCCAGGCCAACCCGGTATCGCCACAGGTGGTGGCGGGGCAGGCGACGTTCAGCCAGCAGGGCAACGTGTTCTCGATCACGAACACGCCGAACACCATCATCAACTGGCACAGCTTCTCGGTCGGCCAGAACGAGATCACCCGCTTCATCCAGCAGAATGCGGACAGCAAGGTGCTGAACCGCATCACCGGCCAGGACCCAAGCAAGATCCTCGGTTCGCTGCAGTCGAACGGCAAGGTATTCCTGATCAATCCGAACGGCGTCATCTTCGGCAAGGACTCGCGCGTCGATGTGAACGGACTGGTGGCATCCAGCCTGTCGCTGTCGAATGCCGACTTCCTGGCGGGGCGGAACAACTTCAAGGCGGATGGCGCGGCGGGCAAGGTGGAGAACCAGGGCCGCATCACCACGCCGCAGGGCGGGCAGGTGTTCCTGATCGCGCCGAACGTCGAGAACAACGGCATCATCAATGCGCCGAACGGCGATATCGTGCTGGCGGCAGGACGCAGCGTGCAGCTGGTGGATTCCTCGAATCCGTCGGTGCAGGTGGTGGTCTCCGCGCCGGAAGACCAGGCGCTGAACCTGGGCCAGGTGGTGGCGCAGGGCGGCCGCATCGGCATCTACGGCGCGCTGGTGAACCAGCGCGGCAGCGTGAATGCGGACAGTGCGGTGATGGGCGAGAACGGCAGGATCTTGCTGAAGGCCAGCGGCCGCACCACGCTTGATGCGGACAGCGTGACCAGCGCCCGCGGTGCAGGCAAGGGCGGCGATATCCAGATCCTCGGCAAGCAGGTGGTATTGACCGACAACGCGCGCGTCGATGCCAGCGGCCAGCAGGGCGGCGGCGCGGTACTGATCGGCGGCGACTATCAGGGCAGGAACGCTGCGGTGCAGAATGCATCGCAGACCTATGTGGGCGAGCATGTTGTGGTGTCGGCCGATGCGCTCGACAACGGCGACGGCGGCAGGATCATCGTCTGGGGCGACGACGCGGCAGCGGTGTATGGCAGCGTCAACGCGCGCGGCGGCGCCAAGGGCGGCAACGGCGGCTTCATCGAAACCTCCGCCCACTCGCTCGACATCTCCGCAATCCACGTGGACGCCGGCGCGGCGCAGGGCAAGAACGGCACCTGGCTGATCGATCCGTACGACATCGAAGTCAATGCCACCGGCATCGCAACGCTGCTGGACCTGCTGGGCTTCCTGAGCCTTCCAGGCCTGCCGACCAAGGTCAGCGCATCGCTGATCAACAACGCCACGGCCGACGTCAAGCTGCAAGCCTGGCACGACCTGAGCATCAACAGCGCCATCTCCATGGTGAATTCCGGTGCCGGCGTTGTTGCCGAAGCCGGCAACAACATCAACGTCAACGCCGGCATCACCACCAAGGGCGGCCAGATATCCCTGACCGCCAACACCGGCGGCGGCGCCAGCGGCACCGGCGCAGTAAACGTCAAGGCTGGCCTGAATGCGGCCACCGGCAATGTCTCGCTGAACGGCAAGACGGTCAACTTCGGCGCCGTGACCGTCAGCGGCAACAATATCGCGCTCAGTGCCGATGGCATCAAGCTGGTCTCGGGCACGACCGGCAATGTGCAGCTGCAGGCCAAGCGCGACCTGGACCTGAATGGAGCGCTTGCATTTACCAATACCGGCGCCGGACTCGTCGCCAAGGCAGGCAACAATATCAACGTCAACGATACCGTCACGACCGCAGACGGCCAGATCGCGCTGACCGCCAACGACAGCAGCCTTGGCGCCAGCGGCACCGGCACGCTGAACGTGAACGCAGCGCTGAACGCGCGTGCCGGCAACGTGGCGCTGAACGGCAGGACGGTGAGCTTCGCCGACGCACCGGTCAGCGGCAATAACATTGCCATCACCGCGACCAGCGTCAAGCTTGCATCGGGCGCAAGCGAGGATCTGCAGCTGAACGCCGCAAACGACATCACGCTGGCTGGCGCGGTTTCCATCAGCAATTCCGGTCTGGGGCTGGATGCTCAGGCGGGCAATAACATCAACGTCAATTCGGCGGTTACGACCAACGGCGGGCGGATTGCATTGACGGCGAGCGAAACAGGCGCCGTCAGTGTGAAGGCTGCGCTGAACGCGGGTAGTGGCGACATTGCCGTGAATGGCAAGACCGCCAGCTTCAGCGGCGCGGCCGTCAAGGGCTACGACGTTGCCGTCAACGCGGGCACGATTAGCGTGGATTCGTCTTCCTCGCTGACCTCGACCGGCAATATGCTGTCGCTGGTTGCTGACAAGGTGACGCTGGGCGGCAAGCTGACCGGCGCTTATGAAGTCGCGGTACTCACCAACGACGCTGTATCGGGCAGCAACGATATTACTGCCGACACACTGTACGTATCCGGCACCAGCGTCAACCTGAGCAAGGCCAACGTCAACAACGTGGCCGTGAAAGCGACTGGCGATGTGACGCTGACTTCGAGCAAGGACCTGAACCTGGCTTCGACCGGTGAAGCTGCCGGCAGTCTGGGCGTGGATTTCCACGGCATCAGTTCTCCGGGCAAGGTAACGCTGAGCGCGAAAAGCTTCAGCCAGGAAGACGATGCGCCGATCATGGCCAAGGATCTGGTCCTGAACGTGACGTCGGCGGGCTCGATTGACCTGCGCAGCTACGATAATCACGTCAGCACCCTGTCCGCCGACAAGGTCGGCAGCTTCCACTATCAGGACAGCGGCGCGATGACCGTCAAGTCGGTCACGATGGACAGCAAGGCCGGCGATGCCGGCATCTGGATCGATGCCGGCGACCTGGCCGTGAATACGGTCGATGGCCGCAGCAGCAGCGTCAACCTGTCGGGCAACTCTCTCACGCTGGCAAACAATGCCTCCGTGAAGGGCGGCAGCATCGACCTGAGCGCCAACGATGGCACGCTGAAGCTGGTGAGCGGCTCCAAGGTCGAGGGCAACTGGATCGGCTTTACGGCCGACTCGATGGAGCTGCAAGGCAGCATCAAGTCCACAGCCACCACCGCAAACGGCGGCGTGACCTTCCATACGGCTTCCGACTACACCAATATCAAGCTGGGCGGCGCCGATACGGCCGACAGCGGCAGCGGCGGCCTGGTGCTGAACAACACCGAACTGCGCAACATCACTGCCTACAACATCTACGTGCAAGGCAACTACGGCGATTCGATTACCCTCGACAATCTGGACCTGACAGGCGGCAAACTGACCGGCGCCCTGAACGTGGAATCGTCGATGGCCGGCATCCAGCTGACCAACACGATCAAGCTGCCGTCGGCAACGCTGAACCTGAACGCCAGCAGCAATACCGTGAACAGCAATGCGGCGATCTCGGCGAAGTCGCTGATCGTCAATGCCAACCGCCTGGTGCTGGATGCAGCCAACACGATCAATGTAGGCACGGGCAATGTGGAAGTCAGCAGCGGCAGCGCCGTGAGCCTCGGTGGCTCTGGCACCGGCAGTGGCACCGATCTCAGCAACGCCGCACTGCAGAACATCACGGCCGGCAAGCTGGCTATCAATTCGAACGATCAGATCACGGTGATCGGCGCAGTCATTACGCCAAACCTGAGCTACGATCTGGAATCCGGCACCGCCGTCACGATTGCCCAGGCGTTCACCGTCAAGAATATCCAGCTGACCAGCGACACGATCAACATCGTCAACCCGCTGACCGCCGCTCTGGCGTCGATCCGTCCTTATACCTCGGACTTCGAAATCGCTGTCGGCTACGGTTCTTCCTGTACCGGAGCCTCCTGCCTGAACCTGGGCACGCTCGGCGATCTGCACGCAACGACCGTGGGCATCGGTTCGCTGGCCGGCGACTTCGATGGATCCATCAAGATCAGCGGCGATCTGGGCTTGAATGGTGCGACCACCACCCTCGGCCTGCTGGCGCCCCAAGGCGGCATCATCGCTGGTGCCGCCATCAGCGTGCAGAATCTCGGCATCGTTACCAAGGGTGATGCGATCTTCGATGGCGCGATCAACCACGTCGATAAGCTGGCCGTGGACTCCGGCGGCCACCTGCTGTTCAGTAACGACAAGAGCCTGGCGATCACGGAACTGAAGGATTCCGCATCCGGCGGCGCGCTGTACGACATCAAGGGCATCACCGCCATCAATAACGTCACACTCGACGTGGCCGGATCGCTGACGACCGACAGCGGCACAACCATCACTGCCGACAAGCTGTCGCTGCGCGCTGGCGGCGCCATCGGCGCTAGCGGCAATTCGCTGAAGACCAAGGTGAACGAGCTGGCGGCGGAAAGCACGGCAACCACCGGCAGCTCGTCGATCAACATTACCAACAACAGCGCCAGCTATTCGCACGCACTGACGATCAACAACGTCACCATCGGCAGCGGCAACGGCGGCAGCATCACCATCGATAACTACGGCGCAACGACCATTGCGCAGCCAGCGACTGTTTCCACCGGCAGCGGCAATATTTCGATCACCGCTCACAGCCCGCTGACGGTGCTGGGCCAGGTGATCTCCGGTTCGGGTTCGATCGCGCTGGAAGCCGGCAGCACCGGTTCCGTCAACGACGACCTGACCATTGGCTCGTCGGCCATCGTGCGCAGCGCTGCCGGCGATATCACGCTGGTGGCCGGCGATGAAGTGATCAAGCAGACCGGCTCCACCATCGAGGCGCTGGCCGGCAAGATCACGACCACCGACAAGAAAAACACCACGGTCACGAATCCTCCGCCGGTCGATCCTCCACCGGTCACGCCGCCGCCGGTCGAGCCGCCGCCAGTGACGCCGCCACCAGTGGAGCCTCCGCCAGTGGAGCCGCCACCGGTCACGCCGCCACCAGTGGAACCACCGCCGGTGACGCCACCGCCAGTGGAACCGCCACCGGTGACGCCACCGCCAGTCGAGCCGCCGCCGGTGGTCACGCCGCCGACAGTCGATATCTGCCAGATCAGCCCGTCGGCGGCCCTGTGCCAGGTGTTGTCGCCGCCGACTGCCAGCGAACCGGTGAAGCCGGTGCAGCAGGCTGCGAATGCCGTGATCAACACCGTCAACAAGGGTGAAGGTTCGCATTCCTCGGGCGGCGGCAACAGCGCGCCGTCGGATACGAAGGACGACAAGAAGAAAGACGAAAAATCCGAACAAGTAGCCGTCAAGGATGGACAGAAAAATGAAGAGCATGTTCCAAAATCTTACTGCAACTAAGTTCGCGTTGCGCAGCCTGCTGCTGCTGGCGCTGTGGATGACCGGCTCGCTGGCGTTTGCAGCGTCGGTGGTCGGCACCGTGGTGCAGCTGAGCGGTCCGCTGATGGCGAAAAAGGCGAATGGCACGGTCAAGGTGCTGTCGATGAAATCCGAGGTGGAAAGCGGCGATACGCTGGTCACCGAGAAGAACACCTATGCCATGGTGAAGTTCATCGACAACAGCGAGATCACGCTGCGTCCCGGCACCACGATGGCGATCGAGGACTTCAATTTCGACAGCGGCAACAAGGATAACGACCGCGCGAATTTCAACCTGGTGAAGGGCGGCCTGCGCTCGGTGACCGGTTTGCTGGGCAAGCGCAGCAAGGAAAAATTCGAACTGAAGACGCCGACGGCCACCATCGGCATTCGCGGTACGACCTTCATCGCCCAGTACGTGCCGCCTCTGCCGGCCACCTCACCGTCGCCGCAGGTCGGGCCCGCGTCGGTAACGCCGGGCTTGCCGCCGGGCCTGTACGTGCATGTGCAGGACGGTATGATTAACCTGACCAACGGTGGCGGATCGCTGAACTTTGCCGCCGGCCAGTTCGGCTTCACACCCAACCTCACCATGCCGCCGGTCATCGTGCCGCAAAACCCGGGCCTGCAGTTCACGCCACCACCGTTGTTCAATTCGTCCATGCCGGCTGGTTCCGGCAGCGGATCGAGCGCGCCGGGCAAGAATGCGGTGGATTGCGAAGTGCGCTAAACGGAAAACGTGGTCCGGCAGCATTCATTGGTGCCAGACAACTTTCCACGCACTTGAGCGCATTTTAGTACCCTGAATCGTATCGATTTGACGAAAATACCTTGACCTTCCCATCATGGGATACTTGATGCTGTAGCCATTACGAATGGCTTGTCGGGTATCCCATCATGAGCAATTATCAACAAACTGTCCGCATCGGCGGAATGAGCTGCGCTTCGTGCGTGGCACGGGTAGAGAAGGCGCTGGCCGCGGTGCCGGGTGTTGGCCGCGCCACTGTCAATATTGCAACGGAGACGGCGCGCGTTGAATCGGAAGCGCCGCTGGAGTTCAATCAGCTGCTGCAGGCGGTCGAGAAGGCCGGCTATGAAGCCACGCCCGCGCCCGTGCCGGCCAAGCGGCCGGCTATCCCTGAAGGCATCGCCGTCCTCGTCGCCGCAGCGCTCTCGCTGCCCCTGCTGGCGCCAATGGTCCTCGGCTGGCTGGGCACGCACTTCATGCTCGACGCCCGCCTGCAATGGCTGCTGGCCACGCCCGTGCAATTCGTCTTTGGCGCGCGCTTCTACCGTGCAGGCTGGAAGGCGGCAAAAAACCTCGCCGGAAATATGGACTTGCTGGTCGCCCTCGGCACCAGCGCCGCCTATGGCCTGAGCGTGTATCTCGCTCTGTCCAGTCCGGGCGCCGCGCATCACCTGTATTTCGAGGCATCGGCCGTGGTCATCACGCTGGTGCTGCTGGGTAAATGGCTGGAAGCACGCGCCAAGAGCCAGACCACCTCAGCGATCCGCGCGCTGCAGCAGCTGCGGCCTGCGACCGCGCGGGTACGCCGTCCGGGCGAATCGGACCGGGACGTGGCGATGCAGGAAGTGATGCCGGGCGATCTGGTCGTGGTGCGCCCGGGCGAGCGCGTGGCCGTGGATGGCGAAGTAGCCGACGGCAGCAGCCACGTGGACGAATCCCTGATTACCGGCGAGAGCCTGCCGGTGGCGCGCCATCCGGGCAGCCGCGTAACGGGCGGTTCGATCAATGGCGAAGGCCTGCTGATCGTGCGCACCACGGCGGTTGGCACGGAAACGACCTTGTCGCGCATTATCCGGCTGGTGGAAGATGCACAGGCAGTGAAAGCGCCGGTGCAGCGGCTGGTCGATCGCGTGGCGGAAGTATTTGTGCCGGTGGTGCTGGTACTGGCCGCGCTGACCTTCTTCGGCTGGTGGTTTGCCGGCGGCGACGCAGAGCAGGCGCTGATCAATGCGGTCGCGGTGCTGGTGATTGCCTGCCCATGTGCGCTCGGACTGGCGACGCCTGCGGCAATCATGGCGGGTACCGGCGTGGCTGCGCGCCACGGCATCCTGATCAAGGATGCGGAAGTGCTGGAGCTGGCGCGCCAGGTCGATACCGTGGTGTTCGACAAGACGGGTACTCTCACCCAGGGCAGGCCGGTGCTGGCGGCGCTCGTGCCGCACGGCGTCGCCGAGGAGCGCCTGCTGGCGCTGGCGGCAGCCATCCAGCACAACAGCGAACACACGCTGGCCCGCGCAGTTCTTGACGCCGCCGCCGCGCGCACAGTTGCGGGCACTGCGCCGGCCGGCTTCGGCACTGCGTCGTCCGTCAGCGCGCTGCCGGGACGCGGCATGTCGGCCGTGGTGGAGGGCGTTGAACTGCTGCTGGGCAGTTCGCGCCTGATGCAGGAGCGCGGCATCGATATCGCTCCGCTCGCGCAAAGAGCGCAGGACCTGGAGGCCAGCGGCCATACCATCTCCTGGCTGGCCGACGCCAGCGCTCAGGCGCTGACTGGACTGCTGGCCTTTGCCGACCAGCCCAAGCCAACCGCCAGGGCGGCCATCGCCCGCCTGCATGCCCGCGGCATCAAACCGGTCATGCTCACCGGCGATAACCAGGGCAGCGCCAACGCCATTGCTTCCGCTCTCGGCATTCAGAGCGTGCAGGCCAACCTGCTCCCGGATGGCAAAACGGCTGCTATCGCTGGCTTGAAGAGCGGGGGCCGCAACGTGGCCATGGTCGGCGACGGCATCAACGACGCCCCGGCCCTGGCTGCCGCGCATGTCGGCATCGCCATGTCCACCGGCACCGACGTTGCCATGCATGCCGCCGGCATCACCCTGATGCGTGGCGACCCGCAACTGGTGGCGGACGCAATCGACATCTCGGCAAGGACCTTCAGCAAGATTCGCCAGAACCTGTTCTGGGCCTTCATCTACAACCTGGCCGGCATCCCGCTGGCTGCCTTCGGCCTGCTGAACCCGGTGTTCGCCGGCGCCGCAATGGCCCTGAGTTCCGTCAGCGTGATCAGCAACGCACTGCTGCTGCGCCGCTGGGCGCCGGCAAACGATGCAAAGGAGTGAGCATGAATATCGGACAAGCCGCCACCGCATCCGGCGTGACTGCCAAGATGATCCGCTACTACGAGAGCATCGGCCTGGTACGCGAAACCTCGCGTAGCGGCAGCGGTTACCGCATCTATAACGACAAGGACCTGCACACGCTGCGCTTCGTCAAGCGTGCGCGCAGCCTGGGCTTTTCGCTGGAGCAGATCCGCGACCTGCTGTCGCTGTGGCAGAACGACGAGCGCGCCAGCGCGGATGTGAAAGCCATTGCGCTGGATCATGTGGAGGATCTGAACCAGCGTATCCGCGAGCTGACCGAAATGCGCGACACGCTGAGCACCCTGGCTTCATGCTGCCATGGCGACGACCGGCCGGACTGCCCCATCCTGCAGACTTTGCAGGACTCAGCGCAGGAACATGTAGATGGTCAGCACGACGCCCACGCACACCACAAAGATGCGCATGATCTGCGGCGGAAGACGGTAAATCAGCCATGAACCGATCAGGCCGCCCGCAATGCCGCCGGCGCACAGTGCGGCGGCGGCGGGCCAGCTGATCATTCCCGAGAAGGCGAAGATCACGGTGGCGGATGCGTTCATCGCCATCGCCAGCATGTTCTTGGTGGCGGTGGCGGCGCGGATCTGCTGGCCGGCAATGGTCAGCGTGGCCAGCATCAGGAAGCCGATGCCGCCGCCGAAGTAGCCGCCGTAAATCGCAATGCAGCTCTGCGCCAGCATCAGCGCCCATGGTGGCATGCTGGAGGCGGCGTGCATGGGCTGCTTGCGGAAAGCGCCCCAGGCGAACATGGAGGTGGCGAACAGCACCAGCCAGGGCACCAGGCGGGCAAAGAAGGTTGGCGGCGTGAGGTAAAGCAGGATCGCTCCGGCGAAGCCGCCGATGATGCTGATGATGAACATCTGCCTGAACGTCAGCGGGCCGACATCCTGCACCAGCTTGCGGCCCGCAATGGCGGATGTGGTCTGGCTGGGGAAGAGGGCGATGGTCGATGTCATGTTCGCCGCAATCGGGTTCAGGCCAGCCAGCAGCAGGGTAGGGAAGGTGATGAAGGAACCGCCGCCCGCCAGTGCGTTCTGCACGCCGGCAAACAGCCCTGCCGCAGCGATCAGCAGGATGGTGTGAAGTTCGAGCGGAGGGACCGGAGGCATGGGTGTGCGTGTTGTTCTAGTTGTATTGCAACCGATTGTACACCGGCCCTGTAGCCGTCGCGCCATGCCGGGCGCCTGCCGCAAAGTTATTCGATTATCATCTGTGGCGGGAGGATGATATGCAGCCATACCAACTGTATTACTGGCCGACGATCCAGGGACGCGGCGAGTTCGTGCGCCTGGCCCTGGAGGAAGCGGGCGTGCCGTATATGGACGTGGCGCGGCAGAAGAAGGGCATGCCGCCGACCATGGTGTCCATCGATCCGGACAAGGAAGAACGCGCATCGTTCGCGCCGCCCGTGCTGCGCGCCGGCGAACTGCTGATCGGCCAGACGGCAAACATCCTGCTCTTCATCGGCGCCCGCCACGGCCTGGCGCCGCGCTCGGAGGCGGGCCGCCTGTGGTGCAACGAGCTGCAGCTGACCATTGCGGACGTGGTGGCCGAGGCGCACGATACGCACCACCCGATCGCGGTGGACAAATACTACGAAGAGCAGAAGAAGGAAGCCAGGGCGCGTGCGAAGAATTTCTGTGAGGCGCGCATTCCGAAATTCCTGGACTACTTCGAACAGATCCTGCAGAACAATCCGGCCCGCGGCCGCAGCCGCTACATGGTCGGCGCCCGCCTCAGCTACGTGGACCTGTCGCTGTTCCAGCTGATTTCAGGCCTGCGCTACGCCTTCCCGAAAACCATGGCGAGGCTGGAACCGCAGTGGCCCGGCCTGGTGGCGCTGCATGCAATGGTGGCCGCGCGCCCGAATATCGCGGCCTACCTGGACTCCAAACGGCGGATATCCTTCAACGAGGATGGTATATTCCGCCATTATCCGGAGCTGGAGCGATAAGCGTCAGCCGGCGCTGGTGACTGGGTAGCCTGCTTCGGCGATGGCCGATTTCACGGCGTCCAGCGCGGCGCCGCTGTCCACTTTCACCTTCTTGCCGGCCAGGTCGATATCGACGGTCGCGCCGGAGTCCACCGCTTTCACGGCCTTGGTGACGGAAGCGACGCAGTGGCCGCAGCTCATGTTTTCAACTTGAAGTTCGTACATCGGGTACTCCTTTAACAATGATGATTCATCTTAATCCTTGCTACCGTGGGAAGGTCAAGCCTCTTTTTGCAGCGTGCTCCGGCGCCTGCCTCACCCTGGCCGCCATGGCTGCGCCGGTGCAGGCCGCGCCGCCCGACCCGGCGCTGGCAAAGCAGATCGACGAAGCGGTAGCACGCGTCGGCAAGGACCGCCTGCCGGGCGCCGTGGTGCTGGTGGCGCGCCATGGCGAAACGCTGTTCCGCAAGGCGTACGGCTGGTCCGATATCGACCGCCGCCAGGCCATGGACGCCGCGGTGCAGATGCCCATCGGTTCGGTCACCAAGCAGTTTACCGCCGCCGCCATCATGCTGCTGGTGGACGAGGGCAAGCTGGCGCTGGGCGACTCGGTGGCGCTGTACCTGCCCGAGTTCGCGCCGCAACTGAAGGACGTGAGCATCGAGCTGCTGCTGACGCATACCTCGGGTGTGCCCGATTACACCAGGCAGTGGCGTTTCTGGCTGCTGGACGACGACAAGGATGTGCCGCTGCCCGAGCTGCTGGGGCGGATTCGCGGCAAGGCGCCGGACTTCGCGCCCGGCTCGCGCTTCGAGTACAGCAATTCCAACTATGTGCTGCTGGGCGCCATCATTGAAAAGCTGAGCGGCCAGAGCTACGGCAAGTTCGTGGAAGAGCGCATTTTCGTGCCGCTGGATATGGGCAACACGGCCTACGGCGGGCTGGAACGGGCGGCGGCCATGCGCGCCAGAGGCTATGAGGCGGACGGCGGCAAGTTCGGCAAAGCGAAGACGATCAGCATGTCGCTGGCGTATGCGGCGGGCGGGCTGGTGTCCAGCGTGGACGACCTGGCGCGCTGGGATGCGGCGGTCAGCAGCGGCAGGCTGCTGAAGGCGGCCAGCTGGCACAAGGTCTTTACCGCCGCTGCGCCGGGCAACTACGGCTATGGCTGGGGCATCGGCAAGCTGCAGGGCGCAACCGAGTATTCGCACGGCGGCACCATCTTCGGCTACACCAGTTTCGTGGCGCGCCTGCCGGAACAGGGCCTGTACGTGGCGGTGCTGGCGAATGCCAGCGGCGATGCACCGGTGGAGATGCTGGCGCGGCGCATCGAAGCCGTGGCCATGGGCAAGCCGCTGCCCGATTACCGCCGCATTGCGGTCGGAAAGTCCACGCTGGAGGAATTTGCCGGCACCTACCGCACCGACGACGGCATGCTGCGCACCGTCAAGCGCGATGGCGATCATCTGGTCATCCAGCGCAATGGCGGGCGCAAGGTGGACGTGTATCCGTATGCCGACGGCGCGTTCGTCAACGATGCGCTGGGGCAGGCGGAGTTCGTGCGCGACCCGCAGGGCAGGGTGGTGGAGCTGGTGTTGACCAGCAATGGCAACGTGACGCGCAATGCGCGCGTGGCCGGCAAGCGCTGGTGGCCGCTATAGGCACCAACGTGCAGTCAGTGCAGGTAGTGCAGATAAATTAAAAAGCCCCGCCGAAGCGGGGCTTTGTTCTGCGTAAGCAGCGTGCTTACAGCACGTCGCTTGCGTGGTCGGCGAGGCGCGAGCGCTCGCCGCGTGCCAGGGTCACGTGGCCGCTGTGCGCCCAGCCCTTGAAGCGGTCCACTACGTAGGTCAGACCGCTGGAACCCTCGGTCAGGTAAGGCGTGTCGATCTGCGCGATATTCCCCAGGCAGAGGATCTTGGTGCCCGGACCGGCGCGCGTAACCAGCGTCTTCATCTGCTTCGGCGTCAGGTTCTGCGCCTCGTCGATGATGAGGAACTTGTTGACGAAGGTACGGCCGCGCATGAAGTTCAGCGACTTGATCTTGATGCGCGAGCGGATCAGGTCCTGCGTTGCGGCACGGCCCCATTCGCCGCCTTCACCGTCGGACTTGTTCAGCACTTCGAGGTTGTCGTCGAAAGCGCCCATCCACGGGCCCATCTTCTCTTCCTCGGTACCCGGCAGGAAGCCGATATCCTCGCCCACCGGCACGGTGACGCGGGTGACGATGATCTCGTTGTACAGCTTCGTCTCCAGCACCTGCGCCAGGCCGGCGGCCAGGGCCAGCAGGGTCTTGCCGGTGCCGGCCTGGCCCAGCAGGGTGATGAAGTCGCACTCCGGGTTCATCAACAGGTTCAGCGCGAAATTCTGCTCGCGGTTGCGGGCAGTCACACCCCACACGCTGTTCTTGTTGTGCGAGTAGTCGCGCAGGGTCTGGATCACGGCGGTCTTGCCGTTGATCTGCTTCACCTGGCCGTAGAACGATGCTTCGCCGTTCTGCGGTTCCAGGAACACGAACTGGTTCACCAGCAGGGACGGAATGAACGGGCCGGTGACGCGGTAGAACGTGGCGCTCTGGCCGTTCTTGTTCTCCTGCCAGGACTCCATGTCCTTGCCATGCTTGTTCCAGAAATCGTCCGGCAGCTGGACGATACCCGAGTACAGCAGGTCGGTGTCTTCCAGTACGTGGTCGTTGAAGTAGTCTTCCGCCGGCAGGCCCAGTGCGCGCGCCTTGATGCGCATATTGATGTCTTTCGACACCAGCACCACCGCGCGGCCCGGCTGCTCGGCTTCCAGCGAACGCACGACCGCGAGGATCTGGTTGTCCGCCTTACCTTGCGGCAGGCCTTCCGGCAGGTCGGCTACCTGTACCTTGGTCTGGAAGTACAGGTGGCCCTTGGCATCCTTGTTACCCAGCTTGTTCAGCGGGATGCCCAGTTCCATGTCGTCGTCGTCGGTGTTGCTGACCAGTGCATCCAGCGTACGCGATACCTGGCGCGCATTGCGGGCGACTTCGGACATGCCTTTCTTGTGGTTGTCCAGTTCTTCCAGCGTCATCATCGGCAGGAAGACGTCGTGCTCCTCGAAGCGGAACAGCGAGGAGGGGTCGTGCATCAGCACATTGGTGTCCAGCACGAACAGCTTGTTCATGCCCACCTTGTCGGCGTGGCGGCTGGAGGCGGACTTCAGCACCACCTCGTTGGCCTTGTGCTTGACCGGATGCGGGGCATCGGCCTTGATCGGCGTGACCTTGGAGCGCGCAACCGGTGCTGCCTTGGTGCGCGGTGGCGCCGGCACGTCGTCCGGCAGTTTGGCGACCTTGAGGGCCGGAATTTTCTTTGTAGCTGCGGTCTTTTTTGCCGCAGTCTTGGCAGGTGCCTTGCTTGCCGCTTTCTTCGGCTCAGGCGCTGCTTCTTCGACGGGGAAGGGAACCGGATTCGATCCGCTCGCCTTCGGGTAGTCTTTGGCCAGCAGAAGTGTCGCTGGCTTGCTAGGCAGTTTTGGCAGTGGCATCAGGATCTCAATCTAAAAAAGTTCCGCCCACGCCAAAGCCGCCGCAACGGTTCGGGCATGGGGATGGATGCATGGGGAAAACGCAAAAGAAAGGCTGCCTAAGGCCGCCGTTGCGGCCAGTGTTGCAGTCCGGTTGGCACCGGCGAATGTGGGTTGAAGAAGCTTGACTCAAAATCTCGGCTATATGCTCTTGCGGTTGAGCGGCAGATCCGCCAGCAAGAAAGGCCTTGCCATCAGCCCTGGCTTGCGACGAATTCCAGCACTTCATCTACGTGACCAGGAACCTTCACGCCTCTCCATTCTTTCACCAATCGCCCTTCAGCGTCAATGACAAACGTGCTGCGCTCGATTCCTCGTACATCTTTACCGTACATTTTTTTCATCTTCATGACACCGAAGGCCTGGCACATCGCTTCGTCCGGGTCGGAGATCAGCTCGAAGGGCAGGCCGAGCTTGGCCTTGAAGTTCTCGTGCGAGCGCAGCGAATCGCGGCTGATGCCGTAAATCTCGGCGCCGGCGGCCTGGAATTTGTCGTGCAGGTCGCGGAAGGCCATGTTCTCGGTGGTGCAGCCGGGGGTGTTGTCCTTCGGGTAGAAGAACAGTACCGTGGCTTTGGCCGGACGGCCCGAGAGCTGGAAGGTTTTACCGCTCGTCATGGCGGCGCTGAAATCGGCGAGGGGGGCGATGGATGGGCTGGCAGCCACTATTATTCTCCTGATGCTTTGTAGGGCATCTCTTTATATCAGGGCAATTTTTCTGGTTTCAACCCTAAAATCAGGGTCAGACCCGACGGGTCTGACCCCGGGTTTAGGTTTTCTCGATAATCAGCGCCAGCAACGCCTTGCGTCCCTCGCCCATCAGAATGTTATAGGTACGGCAGGCCGCATTCGTATCCATGCACTCCACCCCCACCTGGTTCGCGGTAAGAGGACCGGTCAGTTTCGGGTGTGCAAAGCGCTGGCGCTCGCCGGTGCCAAGAATGACCACATCCGGTTGCTCTGCCGCCAGCTGCTCGAAGTGCTCGATGGTCAGGTCTTCAAAGCGCGCCACCGGCCAGGCGCGCGGCGCCGTTTCCGGCAGCACCAGCAGGCTGTAGTCGAAAGGCCGGCCGTTGATCTCGACGCCGCCCGGGAAGTAGCCGGAAATGGTCTGGTACTTCTGATTGTCGGATTGGTGAAGCTTCATGGGAAATGCCTGTATTTAATCGCAATAGAATGGCTATTGTATCGTTTTCCCCGGCTGCAGGCCTTGCCACGCTTGCCAGAGGTTGCCTAAATGAAGAGCTTTCGGCAGAATGGGTATTTTCGCAATGCAGCATGAACATGTAAGGGGTTGATTTTGCGACCGATTCAGAAATCGAAAAAGCTGGATGAAGTTTGCTACGAGATCCGTGGGCCGGTGCCGGAAAAGGCGCGCCAGATGGAGGAAGAGGGGCACAAGATCATCAAGCTGAACATCGGCAACATGGCCCCCTTCGGCTTCGACCCGCCGAACGAGATCGTGCGCGACATGATGATGAACCTGCCGAATGCGGCGGGCTACACCGACTCCAAGGGTCTGTTCGCGCCGCGCAAGGCGGTGATGCACTATACGCAGGGTAAAAACATCGCCGGCGTGGATATCGACGATATCTACCTGGGCAATGGCGCCTCCGAGCTGATCGTGATGTCGATGCAGGCGCTGCTGAACAACGGCGACGAAGTGCTGGTGCCGGCGCCCGACTATCCGCTGTGGACGGCCGCAGTGTCGCTGTCGGGCGGCCGCCCGGTGCACTATATCTGCGACGAGCAGCAGGACTGGTTCCCCGATATCGAGGACATGCGCAAGAAGATCACGCCCAACACCAAGGCGATCGTGGTCATCAACCCGAACAACCCGACCGGCGCCCTGTACCCGGACGAGGTGCTGCTGCAGATCATCGAGCTGGCGCGCCAGCACCAGCTGATCATCTACGCCGACGAAATTTACGACAAGGTGCTGTACGACGGCCATAGCCACACTTCCATCGCCTCCCTGTGCGAAGACGTGCTGTGCGTGACCTTCAACGGCCTGTCCAAGAGCTACCGTTCCTGCGGCTACCGCGCCGGCTGGATGGTGCTCTCGGGCGAAAAGAGACACGCAAGGGACTATATCGAAGGCCTGAACATGCTGGCCTCGATGCGCCTTTGCGCCAATGCACCGGGGCAGTTTGCGATCCAGACTGCACTCGGCGGCTACCAGAGCATCAACGATCTGGTGGGCCCCGGCGGGCGTTTGCTGCGCCAGCGCGATCTCGCTTACCAGCTGCTGACCGAAATTCCCGGCGTCAGCGTGGTCAAGCCGAAAGCGGCGCTCTACATGTTCCCCCGCCTCGATCCGAAGATCTATCCGATCGCGGACGACCAGCAGTTCGCCTACGACCTGCTGGCTGAAACCAAGGTCCTGATCGTGCAAGGCACGGGCTTCAACTGGCATTCGCCGGACCACTTCCGCGTCGTGTTCCTGCCGAACAGCGACGACATGACCGACGCTTTCGGCAAGATCGCGCGCTTCATGGAAGGCTACCGCAAACGCCACGGACAGGACTGAAACCGATCATTAGATAACGAGATTTATGAAACCCATCAAAGTTGGCCTGTTAGGCATTGGCACCGTAGGATCCGGCACTTTTAACGTCCTCTCGCGCAACCAGGAAGAGATTACCCGCCGCGCCGGCCGCGGCATCGAAATCGTGGCCGTGGCGGACCTGAACACCGCGCGCGCCGCGGAACTCACCGGCGGCAAGATCAAGGTGGTGGCGGACGGCAACGAGATCGTCAACGATCCGGAAATCGATATCGTCATCGAGCTGATTGGCGGCTATGGCGTGGCCAGGGAGCTGGTGCTGAAGGCGATCGCCAACGGCAAGCACGTGGTCACCGCCAACAAGGCGCTGCTGGCCACGCACGGCAACGAGATCTTCGCCGCGGCGCAAGCCAGGGGCGTGATGGTGGCCTTCGAGGCTGCCGTTGCCGGCGGCATCCCGATCATCAAGGCGCTGCGTGAAGGCCTGACCGCCAACCGCATCGAATGGATCGCGGGCATCATCAACGGCACCACCAACTTCATCCTGTCCGAGATGCGCGATAAGGGCCTGGACTTCGGCACCGTGCTGAAGGAGGCCCAGCGCCTGGGCTATGCCGAAGCCGATCCGACCTTCGACATCGAAGGCGTTGATGCAGCGCACAAGGCGACCATCATGTCCGCCATCGCCTTCGGTATTCCGGTGCAGTTCGACAAGGCCTATGTGGAAGGCATCACCAGGCTGGAAGCGGCCGACATCCGCTACGCCGAGCAGCTGGGCTACCGCATCAAGCTGCTGGGCATCGCCAAGCGCACCCGCGTCAACGGCAGCGAAGGCATCGAGCTGCGCGTGCATCCGACCCTGATCCCGGCCAAGCGCCTGATCGCCAACGTGGAAGGCGCGATGAACGCCGTGCTGGTGCAGGGCGACGCCATCGGCGCCACCATGTATTACGGCAAAGGCGCGGGCGCCGAGCCGACCGCGTCGGCGGTGATTGCGGATCTGGTGGATATCACCCGCCTGGCGACCGCCGATCCGGAACATCGCGTGCCGCACCTGGCTTTCCAGCCGAATGCGCTCACCGATATTCAGATTTTGCCGATGTCGGAGATTACCACCAGCTATTACCTGCGCATGCATGTGGCGGATCAGCCGGGTGTGCTGGCCGAGCTGACGCGCATCCTGGCCGATGGCTCGATCTCGATCGACGCCATGATGCAGAAGGAACCGGCGGATGGCGAGACGCATACCGATATCATCATGCTGACGCATCAGACGCAGGAGAAGAATGTGTCTGCGGCGATTGCCAAGATTGAGGCGCTGCCGACAGTGGCGGGGACCGTGACGCGGATTCGGTTGGAGAACCTTTCTTAACCGAAAAACAGGGTCAGACCCATGGGGTCTGACCCTGGCCGGCGGCCGCCGCGTTGCCAGGGTCTGCCCCCCTGGGGCTCGGCGTCGCTGTCAGAGCCCGGTGTTAGGTTTAAAAAAAAGCGGGCGGCATCCAAAGATGTCGCCCGTTTGAAGGGGAGGTACTTCTACTACTCTCTCACGTACTGCTTGCTACTTACTGCGGGTACTACGGGGGATCCTTACTTGGCAGCGACGGTCAGTTCGCTCTTCACTTCCTTCACGCCGGCCACGGCGGAAGCTGCCTGAATCGCTTTGGTGCCTGCGTCGGTGTTAGCCACCTGGCCGCTCAGCGTCACCACGCCCTCTGCCGAGGTCACGTTGATCTGCTTCTGCTCAGCCAGGGCAGCTTTCACTTTCGCGGTCAGCGCGGTATCGGTGGAAGCGGCAACAGCGCCGGCCATGGCGCCATCTTGCTGTGCGTAAGCAGTCAGGGAAGCTGCGGACAGGGTAGCGGCGGCAAACAGCGAAGCGATCAGTTTGGTATTCGTCATGGTTTTATCTCCAATCAGGTTCAAGAAAAAACGCCTGAAGCGTTGATGGAGATATTGCAAACACCGTGCCAGCTATTGCCAACTCAATAAAATCAATGAGTTATGTAATTGCTGTTCCTGTAAGCAATGCTTTTCGGACATGATCTGTCGCCAGACAGCGACAGGTCTTTGTCCGAATGTGGCAAGTGATTGATTTTTAAAGGATTATTCTTGTCGCTCACTGGCGACATCAGACAACTCGGAACGGAACTGTGCCGCGTTCAGGTCGTATTTCTGCAGCAGGCGGTAGAACTCGGTACGGTTGCGCTCGGCCAGCCGGGCGGCGTCGGCCACGTTACCGTCGGTCAACTTCAGCAGCTGGACCAGGTAATTCCGCTCGAAGCGCTGCTTGGCTTCCGTATAGCTGAGCACCTCCAGCGTCGGTACGCGCAGCGCCCTTTGCACCAGCGTCAGCGGCACGATGGGCGCCGTGGCCAGTGCGCATACGTGTTCCACCACGTTGTACAGCTGGCGCACATTGCCCGGCCATGCGGCCCGCGTCAGTGCCTCCAACGCGTCAGGCGCGAAACCGTTGACGTCCTTCTCGTACTTCGTCGCCAGCATTTTCAGGAACTGGGTGGCCAGCAGGCCCACGTCCTCGCGCCGCTGCGACAGCGGCGGCAGGGTAAGCGTGATCACATTCAGGCGGTAATACAGGTCTTCGCGGAACTGCCCCTCCAGCATGGCCTGCTCCAGGTCGCGGTGGGTGGCCGACAGCACGCGCACATCGACCGGGCGGCCGGCGTCCGAGCCGACCTGGCGCACCACGCGCTCCTGCAGCACGCGCAGCAGCTTGACCTGCAGGTGCAGCGCCATATCGCCGATCTCGTCGAGGAAGAGGGTGCCGCCGTCCGCCGCCTGCACCAGGCCTTCGCGGCTGCTGACGGCGCCGGTGAAGGAGCCCTTCACGTGGCCGAACAGTTCCGACTCCAGCAGCTGCTCGGGAATCGCGCCGCAGTTGACGGCAATGAAGGGCGCCTTGCTGCGGCGCGAAGCGCGGTGGATGGCGCGCGCCAGCAATTCCTTGCCGGTGCCGCTCTCGCCTCGGATCAGCACGCTGGCGTCGGATACGGCCACCAGCCTGGCTTCGGCCAGCACTTCCGCCATGGCTTGGCTGCGGCTGATGATCTCTTCGCGCCACTGCTCGTCGCCGCTGGCGGACTGGGTCGCGCTGGGCGCGCTCAGGCTCAGCGCCTGGCCGATGCGGTCCAGCAGCACCTTGGCGTCGAAGGGCTTGGTCAGGTAGGCGTAGGCGCCCAGCGAGGTGGCCTGTACCGCATCCGGAATGGTGCCGTGGGCGGTCAATAGAATGACGGGCAGGGCGGGGTACTGCTTGCGGATCTGCTGGAACAGGGCCATGCCGTCGCGGCCGGGCAGGCGGATATCGCTGATGACCATGGCCGGCAGTTCCATCGAAATGCGCACCAGCGCCGCTTCGGCGCTATCCACGGCAGTCACCTTGTAGCCATTCGCCTCCAGCCGCATCGACAACAGCCGCAGCAGGTCGGGATCGTCGTCCACCAGCAGCAGATGTGCACCGGCCGCCATCAGCGTGCTCCCGTCGAAGCGCCGCTGGACGGTCGCACGGGCAGGCCGCGTTCGATCGCCTTCAGCGCTTCCAGCATGTCGTTCAGCTGCTCGTTCTTGCGCTGGCCTTCCTTCAGCTGCGCGCCCAGCTTGTCCGCGTGGTCGCTCAGGCGGCGCTGCTCGGCGCAGTAGGTGGACAGCATGGCGGCCAGCGATTTCAGCGGCGCCGCTTCCGCGTCGTTGGACGTGGCCACCGCATCGAACTGCGCCTGGGCGCGCGCCAGGTCGCCCGGACTGCGCGTAAGCATCAGGGCCATGCCCGACTGCAGCAGGTTCTTGGGCGTTTTCTGCTGCAGCGACAGGCCGCTCAGTTCCTTCAGCAGCTCGCCCTGCGTCATCTTGCGCAGCGACTGGTGGTAGGACAGCATCGGCCCCACTTCGTCCGCCGGCGCGGGCATGACCGTGATCGGCGCGTGCACCACCGGCGCCGGCATGACCGGCAAGGGCACCGGCGCGGGCGGCGCCGGCGTGGTGCAGGCGGCGCACAGCAGCAGCGGCAGCAGCAGGCCGGCCCGGGTTTGAGGGTTTTTAGTGTTCATAAGGGAGTTCGATCCTGAAGTGGGCGCCTTCCACGGAAGGCAGCAGCAGCAAGGCGCCGCCATGCGCGCTGACATATTCGCGCACGATGGAGAGGCCGATGCCGTTGCCGCGCCGCGCGCCATGCGGCTGGCGTTCGCCCTGGTAGAAGGGCTCGAAAATATGTTCCGCGTCGGCCGGGGCGACGCCGGGGCCCTGGTCGCTGCAGTCGATCAGCAGCGTGCCGCCATGCTCGCCGACGGCAAAGCGTATTGCCGCGCCTTCGGGGCTGAAGCGCACGGCGTTGGATAACAGGTTGCCCGCCACGACGGCCAGCTTGTCGCTGTCGGCCATGATGGGCGCGGCGTTGCCGTCCACCGTGACCTGCAGGTTGCGCGCCTGCCATTGCAGGCGCTGGCTGTCCACCACCTTGTGCAGCAGGGCCACCGCATCGGTGGGCTGGCGCCTCAGGTGCTGGGCTTCGAAATTGGCGGTGTTATAGCGCAGCAGGTCTTCGATCTGGTTCTGCAGCGAAGCCGTGTTCTGGCGCAGGATGGCGGCGACCTCGCGCTGGTTGGGCGCCAGCGGCCCGGCCACTTCATCCTCCAGCAGGGACACGCCTTCCACCAGCGCCGCCAGCGGCGTCTTGAGTTCATGCGAGATGTGACGCAGGAAGCGCGCCTTGTCCGCCTCCAGGTCGGCAAGGCGCTGGCGCAGCCAGTTCAGCTGCTGGCCGAGGCGGCGCAAGTCGTCCGGCCCATCCACTTCGATGGGGCGGTCGTAGCGGTTGCCGCCCAGCTGGCCGATGCCGTTTTCGATCTGCGTCAGCGGACGCGCCAGCCACAGGCCGAAGCCGAGCGCCAGCGCGGCGGCAACGGCAATCGAGGCCACCACCTGGCCGGTCAGCACGCTGCGCTGCTTTTCCAGCTCCAGCAGGATCTGGTTGTTGCGGAAATCGACCTCGCGCTTGACCTCTTCGGACAGGCTCTCGTTGATCGCCGGCAGCCCCGTCAATGCCAGGTTCAGCATCTGCTGGCGCGCGGCGCGGCGGGCGCGCGGCACCTGCATGGCCGACCAGGCGGCCTTGCCGTGATCGCGCCAGGCGTGGAAGGCAGCCGTTTCGGCGCGCGGCAGGCCGGCGGCGAGGGCGTCCAGCGCCGCCTGGCCATCGCGCCAGGCATCCATATAGCGTTCGCGGAAGGCCGGATCGTCCAGCACCAGGAACTGGCGCGCGCTGCGCTCCATGGCCACGCTGCGTTCGGCCAGGCGCTGGGCATTGGCGGTCAGCAGCACGGCGTCGCGGCCGATTTCGCGGCTGTGCGCGGCCAGGCGGTCCAGCGTCAGCAGGGCGTGGACGGAGGTGGCGCTCAGCAGCAGCGCAATCAGCAGGAAGACACCCAGCAGTAATTGGCGAAAGGAAAGTTTTGTAAACATCCGGAATGCGCCGCGAGAGGCTTTGTTAACCGAAGCATCATAGGGGAAAAAGTTGCCGGGCCGCGTACAATTGTGCTACCTTGGATAGGTAGGCTAACTATCTAATTATTTTTATGGCAAATGAGCAAATGGCTGACGCGCCCGCCGGGATTCCGGAACGGGCAGTTGAGCTGGCGAACGAGCTGCGTCTTGCATTGAAAGCATTGATGCGCGAGATGCGGCGCGATAGTGGGATCATTGAAAGCGAGATCCCGATGGCGCAGTTCGTCCTGATGGTCACGCTGTCCGAGCATCCGGGGATTGGCGTGATCGAACTGGCGCGGCTGGAGAAGGTGAGCGGGCCAACCATCAGTGCGCACGTGAAGGCGCTGCACCTGGCCGGATTGGTGCAGCGGGTCGGCGCCGATCCGCTGGACCGGCGGCGCAACGGCTTGCGCCTGTCCGCGCTGGGCGAGCAGAAGATCGCCGAGATGCGCGGGCAGCGCCGCGACTGGATCGCGCGCCGCATCGCCCGCCTGTCGCCGGCCGGCATGGAAGCGCTTGCGGCCGCGATTGGACCCTTGAAGGAGATTGCAGAATGAGCGAATCCGACGATATCCGCACTGCCGGCCCGGCGCAGGCGCAACGCAGCGGTGACGCCAGCGGCGGCGCAACGGACGCGGAAATCCGCGCCGTGTATTTGGCGCTGATGGCCGTGCTCGGCCTCGGCGCCCTGGACCAGAGCATCGTGGCCACCGCGCTGCCGCGCATCGTCACCGACCTGGGCGGCATGGCCCACCTGTCGTGGGTGGTTACCGCCTATGTGCTGGCCTCCACCGTGACCATGCCGCTGTACGGCAAGCTGGCCGACCAATATGGCAGAAGGCCGCTGATCTTCATTGCCCTGGCCACCTTCCTGGCCGGCTCCGTGCTGTGCGGCCTGGCGCAGGACATGACCCAGCTGATCATCTTCCGCGCCATCCAGGGCCTGGGCGCCGGCGGCTTCATGCCCCTGTCCCAGATCATCATCGGCGACCTGGTGCCGCCAGCCGAACGCGCCAGGCGGCAGGGCATGATCCCGGTCGTCTTCGCGGTCACGAGCATTCTCGGCCCCGTCCTCGGCGGCATCATTACCGACCTGCTCAGCTGGCACTGGATCTTCTACGTCAACCTGCCGATCGGCGCGCTGGCCTTCCGCGCCATCGCCAGGTCGCTGCATAAACCGGTGCAGACCCATGCCCACCGCATCGACTATCTCGGTTCCTTCCTGCTGACCGGCTCCCTGACGGCGCTGCTGCTGGTGCTGGCGCTGGGCGGCACCGAATGGCAATGGGACTCGCCGGAAGTCAGCATCTGCCTCGCCCTGGCTGCCGTGCAGGGCGCGGTGCTGCTGTGGCACGTGCGGCGCGCCGCCGAACCGGTGCTGCCGCCCGACCTGTTCCACGACAAGACCTTCAACATCGCCAGCCTGGTGATGGCGCTGACCTTTACCGGCCTGATGGGCGCCAGCACCTTTTTCCCGCTCTTCTTCCAGGCCGTGATGGGCAGCAGTCCCGCCAAATCGGGCCTGCTGACGGTAGCGATGATGGTTGGCCTGATCTGCTCGTCCATGCTGAACGGACGCGTGATCGCACGCAGCGGCAAGTACAAGGGCGTGCAGGTGGCGGGCCTGGCTGCCGCCACGCTGGCCTTCCTGGTGCTGGCCTGGGCCATGGAAACCTCGCGCGGCTACCTGCTGATCGAGCCGGCCATCTTCCTGCTGGGCGGCGGCCTGGGCCTGGTGATGCCGAACATGACGGTCGCGGTACAGAATGCGCTGCCGCTGGCCCGGCGCGGCGTCGGCACCGCCATGCTGACCTTCTTCCGCTCACTGGGTGGCCTGCTCGGCGTGACCGGCTCCGGCGCCATTCTGGCGCACCAGCTGCACATGCACGGCATGCAAGCGATTGCCGTCGCCGGCGGCGGCCATGGCGGCGGTCCGGCTGCAACGGCCGCCGGTGCGGCGCTCAGCGCGGCCCAAGCGGCAGCGCAGGTCGCCGTGTACCGCCACGCCATCGCCAGCATCTTTGCCGCCGGCGGCCTGATGGTCGGCCTTGGCCTGCTGGCGCTGTTCTTCCTGCCCGAACTGCCCCTGGCCGGCCACGCACCCGTCAAACGCGACTGACCGGATGCTCCCCGTGGTCGCCGGATTATTCGTCCAGCGACCAGACATACTGCACGCGGGTCCAGGATTCATACGGTACACCATCGACCGTGCCCGGCTTGAAGCGGCACTGGCCCAGGCCGCTCATGGCGGCCCGGTCCAGGTCCCGGAATCCGCTGGTCTTTTCCACCTTCGCATCCGCCACCCGGCCGTCCGTACCGATCAGGAAGGACAGGACCACGGTTCCACTATCGCCATTACGCAATGCCGACTGAGGGTAGGCAGGCTTGGTGCAGGCGCGCACATCGATCACGGGCGCAATGCGTACCGCCTCGTGGCGCGGCGGCGTGGGCGGCGCATCCACCGTGCCGCCGGGTTCCACGTTCATCGGACGCGGTCCGGGCGGCGCGGGCGGCAGGGTCGGCACGTCGTCGAAGTTCACTGGCGGAACCGGCACCTCGGTCACGGGGCGCGTGTCCGTGAACCTGAATTTCTCCGGCGCTGAGTCGGGCGGTACGGGTTCTTCGGTTTTCGGCGGCAGCGGCTTCACTTCAATCGGCGGCGACTCCGTATCGTGCTTGATCCAGACGGTGGAATGCTGGATCGCGATGGCGAAGACCAGCGCGTGCAGGGCTGCGATAAAGGCAAATCCACTGTAATTCTTGCGAGGCTGATCGAAGGTCATGGAACTCTCCTTTGCTAGTATGTGGAAGTATATTCTTCCATTTAATAGAAATTTACAAGGGGTTTGTATGGAATTCCTGTGCGTGCTATCGTGCTGCCTATGGAAAAGAAAACACGTGTATTACTGGCAGACGATCACCCAATGGTGATGGATGGCTTCGCCCTGTCCCTGCAGGGACATGAGATCGAGGTGGCGGGGCGCTCCCGCACGGCCGAAGAGGCTGTCTCGGCCTTCCAGCAACTGGAACCTGATGTTGCGATCCTCGATATACGCTTCGGCGAACAGTTGACCGGCCTGGATGTGGCAAGGCAGATCCTGAGGGCGCATCCGGCTGCCCGCATCATCTTCCTGACCCAGTTCGACCAGGACAGCCTGATCAAGGAGGCATATCGCCTGGGCGCGCGCGCTTTCCTGACAAAGGACTGCGATCCGGCCGAACTGGCTGCGGCCGTGCAGCGGGCAAAACAGGGGGAGCTGTATTTCATGCCGGCGATTGCCGAGCGCCTGGCCAGCCTGTCGGTGCTGGGCGAGCAATCGCCGCAAGCGTTGCTGGATGAACGTTCGCTGGAGATTTTCCGCATGATGGCCGAAGGCCAGACCAATGCGGAGATCGCGGAAAAGCTGGACGTGTCGAGCAAGACCATCAGCAACGCCAGCCAGGCCATCAAGGACAAGCTGGGCGTGCAGCGCGCCGCCGACATTACCCGTCTGGCCGTGCGGCATGGCCTGATCCAGCCTTGAACGGTATGCGACCGGCGGGATTCAGCACGCGCACCCGGCTGCTGCTGATCACCATGCTGCCCGTGCTGGCGCTGTTCCTCACGCTGACCTGGTACAGCTACCAGTCGCGTCAGGAAGAGGTGCACGCCGAGCTGGCCGAGCGCGGGCAATTGCTGGCGGCGGCCCTGGCCAGCAGCGGCGAATACAGCATCCTGCACGGCCGGTTCGACGATCTGAAGCTGGCCATCCACGGCATGCAGCAAGGCGATACAGCCATCAAGCGCGTGACCCTTCTGGACGAGGCGCGCAAGCCGCTGCTGGATGTGGTGTCCCCCGGCGCCGGCGCGGCAGAAGGCCGCTACTATGAAGCGGCCATTCATAAGCGCCTGCTGTACGTCACCGGCGGCGGCAACCGGAATGTCGGCACCATGGGCTACGTGCAGGTGCGCATGTCGCCCACGGAACTGCTGGCCAGGCAGAGCCGGCGCTTCTATCTGGAACTCGGCGTGGCCTGCCTTGGCCTGATGGCATGCATGGCGCTGGCCTTCCATATGACCAGCGGTTTCGACGCTTCGTTGAAGGCGTCGCTGCAGGCCTTGCGCGCCGCCGATGACGAAAAGCGCCGGCTGCTGCAGCGTGTCAACACGGCGGTGGAAGATGAGCGCAAGAGCATTGCGCTGGAGATCCATGATGAACTGAATGCCACCCTGGTTGCCGTGCGCCTGGAGGCGCAGCAGATCGCTGCCATGGCCGCACAGGCGCAGCCGGCGCCCCTGGCGGAAGAAATGCGCGGCAAGGCGCAGAACATCACGAAGCTGGCGCTGAACCTGTATAACAGCGGCCGCTCGCTGGTGCGCCGGCTGCGGCCGGAAGTGCTGGATATGCTTGGCCTGCAAGGCGCACTGGAGGAAATGGCGAGCCAGTACGATGCGCCGGAGTGCCGGGTGGCCCTGCATGCGGAGGGGGATTTCGCAGGACTGGACAGCAACGTCGCCATCAGCGCCTACCGCGTCGTGCAGGAAGCCTTGTCGAACGTCGTCAAGCACGCCCGTGCGCGGCAGGCGACGGTGGATATAGCGCGGCGCGGCGGCGCCGTGCATATCGCCATCGCCGACGACGGGATAGGTTTCGATCCGGCGCGCACGGCGGAGGGCGTCGGCCTGGCCGGCATGAAGGAACGCGTGCATGCACTGGGCGGAAGCTTTGAACTGGCCAGCGCCAACGGCACGCGCATCGTCATTGTGTTGCCTGAATAGCGTTGACGAATGCTGGCGCGGGCAGCGGCATTGTCCGGCGGGACAATGTCCTGTATGTTGTCGGTAATTTCATTCTTGCTGTACCGATCATGAGCCACGCCAGCCAGTTCACGTTGCTGAAACAGCGCCGCTTCGCACCCTTCTTCTGGACCCAGTTCCTGGGGGCCTTCAACGACAACCTGTTCAAGACCGCGCTGATCGTGGTCCTGACTTTCGATGCGGCGCAGTGGACCACCTTGCAGCCGTCGATGATTACCAACCTGATTCCCGGCCTGTTCATCCTGCCGTATGTGCTGTTCTCGGCCACCTCGGGGCAGATCGCGGAAAAGGTGGAGAAGGCGCAGCTGTCGCGCTTCATCAAGTGGCTGGAGATCGGCATCATGGCGGTGGCCGGCGTCGGCTGGATGACGCACAGCCTGTGGCTGCTGATCCTGGCCATCTTCGGCATGGGCACGCACTCCACGCTGTTCGGCCCCGTGAAATACGCCTACCTGCCGCAGCAGCTGAAATCCGAGGAACTCACGGGCGGCAACGGCATGGTGGAAATGGGCACCTTTGTCGGCATCCTGCTGGGGCAGGTGATGGGCGACGTGATCGTCATGCACAAGCCTTACGGCATTTCGTTCGTGGCCGGCGGCACGATCCTGTTTGCGGTGCTGGGACTTCTTGCCGCCTACCGCATCCCGCGCACGCCGGCGCCGGTGCCGGACCTGAAGGTCAACTGGAACGCTTTCAGCGAATCGGTGCGCAACATCAGGTTCTCGGCGCAGAACCGCACGGTGTTCCTGTCCATGCTGGGCAATTCCTGGTTCTGGTTCTATGGCGCGATGGTATTGGCGCAGTTCCCCGTGTATGCGATGAATTACCTGCACGGCGACCATAGCGTGTTCGTGCTGCTGCTGACGGTATTCTCGCTGGGGATCGGCGCCGGCTCGCTGCTGTGCGAGCGGCTGTCCGGACGCAAGGTGGAGATTGGCCTGGTGCCGTTCGGCTCCATCGGCCTGACGGTGTTCGGTGTCGATCTGTACCTGGCCAGCGAAGCGTTCCGCGGCACGCAGACCGTGCATGCGCTTGCCCTGCTGGCGCTGCCCGGCGCCTGGCGCATCGTGTTCGACGTGGTCATGATCGGCGTGTTTGGCGGCTTCTTCATCGTGCCGCTGTTTGCCCTGATCCAGCTGCGCAGCGATCCGAAACACCTGTCGCGCACCATCGCCGGCATGAATATCCTGAACGCGCTGTTCATGGTGGCGGCGGCCGGCGTGGCCATCGTGCTGCTGGGGCAGGGACTGACCATTCCGCAGCTGTTCCTGGCCACGGCCATCATGAATGCGGCGGTGTCGCTGTATATCTTCCTGCTGGTGCCGGAATTCCTGATGCGCTTCCTGGCCTGGCTGCTGATCCACACGGTGCACAAGGTGAAGACCATCGATGCCGACCGCATTCCGGAGAAAGGCCCGGCGGTCCTGGTGTGCAATCACGTCTCGTATGTGGACGCGATCGTGATCAATGCGGCCAGCCCGCGGCCGATCCGTTTCGTGATGGACCACAAGATCTTCAGGCAGAAATTCCTGGGCTGGGTATTCCGCTCGGCCAAGGCGATTCCGATTGCGCCGGCCAGCGAGGATCCGTGGCTGATGGAAAAGGCGTTCGTGGATATCGCCCATGCACTGCACGACGGTGAGCTGGTGTGCATTTTCCCCGAAGGCCGCCTGACTTCGACCGGCGAAGTGAATGAGTTCAAGGGCGGCATCGCCAAGATCGTCGAGCGCTCCCAGGTGCCGGTAATTCCGATGGCGCTGCGCGGCCTGTGGGGGCATCTGCTCAGCCGCAGCCAGGACAACCCGCTGCAGCGCGCCTTCCGCAAGGGCTTGCGCTCGCGGCTGGCGCTGGCGGTCGGCACGCCGGTCGAACCGGTGGATGCGACACCGGAGCTGCTGCAGCAGCGCGTCACGGCACTGCGCGGCGACTGGAAATAGTCTTGGCCGGACAATCCGCCGCAAGGCGTCCGAGAAAGGCGCCGCAGCCGGACGCACTGCTTGCCGCTGCCTGCCGCATCGTCGAAGCGGAGGGGCTGGCGGGTCTGACGCTGCGCCCCCTGGCGCTGGCGCTCGAGGTATCAGTCACGGTGCTGAATACCCATTACGGCACGCGCGCCGATGTCATCGCCGCCATTTGCCGCGCTGCCGGCGCGCTGGACGCCGTGCACTCCGGGCGCTGGAAAGAGACACTGTCCGCGCTTGGCGCGATGCCATCCAGTCTGGCGGCCGATGTGGCGGAGGCAATGCTGGAAGCACTGGTAACCGAACAGCGCGCCACCACAATCCTGTATCTGGAGCTTCTACAGGGCTGCACCTGGGACGCGACATTGCATGCAGCCTTTGCCGAATGGGATGCGCAGCGGCGTCAGCTCTGGCAGCAGTTTGCCCAGGGCGCCGGACTGGCGCCTTCGCTGGTGGCGTGTGGATGGTGGTATGGCTACGTGGTGACGGAACTTGCCTATGGGGTGGCGCTGAACCCGCTGCTGCCTTACCGGATGCTACGCCGGCTATGCCTGCAGCGCGTGTTCCAGGGCGGTGCCGCTGCAGCGCAGGATGGGGCGGATGCACGCCTGTTCGGCCGGCTGCTGGTGCAGTTGCGGCAGGGCGACGACGCCATCGCAGATCATCATCCCGCAGGCTGGCAGGCCCGGGCTGCGCGTGCCAGCGGCATACATCTGGCGGCGCGCGGCGCCGGCGGGCTGACCCACCGCGCCATCGCCGCCGAGATCGGTGTGCCGCATACCACGCTGAGCTACCATTTCCCGCGCCAGCATGATCTGGTATTTGCGGGCCTGCTGTATATCGCAGCGCACCTCAGGACCGCGGCGGACGCCGATACCCTGTCCGAATTGCAGCGCCTGCGCACTGAAGGCGATGGCGCCAAGCTGGATCTGGCGCGCGCCAGTTTCGCCATGGCGATTGCCGCCATCCGCATGCCTGAACTGGTGAGCCGCAGCGCGAGCGCGCGCAGCCGGCGCGGCGATATTCTGGGGCGGGTCTTTGAAAAACATATGCCCGATGTGCGCAATATCGATGGACTGTGCGCGCAGGTGGTTTCATTGGGACTGAGCGGACTGGGTAACCTGGCGCCGCCGGGCGCGGCATCCGAACAATCCGTCGCGGCCGCCTTTGCTGCTGCAGCGCGCTGGCTGCAGCAGCAATAGCAGCAATAACAGCTGCGCTTACCGGCTGCGTAACGCGGACGCAGGCGCAGGCGCAGCCTGCTGCGCATCCTCGTCGCTCAGCGTGCGCAGGAAGGCGACAATGTCCTGCACCTCGCTCTCGTCCAGCGCCGGTTTGTCGCCCGGCTGGCGGTCCATCGGCGCAGTCAGGCGATCCACATTGCCGCGGTATGCCGCGGGCAGATCATCGTAGCGTTCGGGAGCGCCGGACCTGGCGCGCGGGTACCAGCGCTGCGGTTTGAGATCGCGCTCAGTATAGAAGCGCACTGCATCGGCCAGATCGGTGAATACGCCGTTATGCATGAAGACGCGGCGGGTGGCCACATTGCGCAGGCTGGGCGTCTTGAAAGCGCCGCAATACTTGTCGGCCACGCCGACCCGCGAGCTGCGCAGCGGACCGCACAAGCCGGTATCGAAGAAGGCCGGATCGGCGTTGGCGGCGAGCCGGCGGTTGCGCGGCACCCCCAGCACGGCGAAGGAATAGTCGGTCAGCAGCGGCGGCGCGCCGTTGGCGCCTGGCGCCACGATATGGCAGGACGCACAGTTTCCCTTGGACGGATCGGCAAAGACGCGCAGGCCACGCTGCTCCTGCTGGTTCAACTGCGCCTGTCCTTTGAGAACGCGGTCATATTTGCTGGTGTAGGGGGCGAAGCTCGGGTCGTCCAGCTGGAAGCGCTCCAGCGCCAGCGCCAGTCCGGCCACGGCCCTGGCGTCGTCGGCCAGTGCAGCGGCGCCGAACACGCGGGAAAACTCGGCGGCATAGGGAGCGCCGCGTAGTCTGGCGGCCAGGGTGGCGTCGTCGCGGTTGGCCATTTCGGCAGGGTCGAACAAGGGCGCGCGTGCCTGCTCGTGCAGGGTATCGAAGCGGCCATCGCGGGTGAAGCCGCCGGTGGGCATCGAGTCGGCCTCGATCTCGCGCTCCAGCGGATCGCGCTGGTGCTCCTTGAACCAGCGTGGTGTGCGCGGCAATACATAGCGCAGCGACGGCACCGCGCGTATGCCCTGGCGGTCCATGTGTTCACCGCCCGGCTGAACGGGCTGGCCGTCGGGCGGGCCATAGGCGTGCGCCGGACTGTGGCAGCTGGCGCAGGACTGGCGCCCGGAGGCGGACAGCCTGGCGTCGAAGAACATCCGGCGGCCCAGTGCGGCCATGGCGGCCTTGCCGGCCGCTGGTTCGCTCGCCGCCGTAGCGGCAGCGGGTGCCAGGGCCGGCTCCGGGCTGCAGCCGGTGAGCGCAGCGACGAGGAACACCGCCGCGCCCAGCGCGGCGGTCAAAGCAGACTGCTTTTTCACGATCGGATCAGGCTCTGTTTATTTGCTGTACACGTCGTCGCCGAAGGAGGCCAGGCCTGCCTGGTTGGCATAGCCGAGATATTCCTTGATGTTGAAGATCTGTTCAATGCTCTTCAGCAGCGAGTAGTGGTTATATCCCACGTTGCTGACCGTGCCGGGCTTGATGAATGGCGAGAGCAGCACTGCCCCGGTACGGCCGCCGCCCGGTGCCGGGAAGTTCAGGTCGTACTGCATCGTGGCCGACACGGGGAAGGTCAGCGTCAGCGGATAGGTGACGTTCGGGCCGGCCTGCTGGCCGCAGCAGGCTTCGCTGGAATTGTAGGTCACGTTGATGTGCTGCTTGCCGCTGGAATCGACCGTTACGGTTTGCGAGCCCACGGCGCCGCCTTCGTCGAAGTTGATGATCAGCAGGCCATCCTTCTTATAGGCTTCGGACGCCATGATCTTCGGCACCCAGAGCTTGAGGAATTCGTCCGCCGATTTCAGGCCGCCCGGCTGGCCATCGATGCAGCCCTTGCCGGCCGCGCCGGTGCCGTCGCCGTCATGGCCGTCATTGCAGACGTTGGGCGTGATGAACACGAAGTTCGGCGTGGTGTCGATTTTGGCCAGATCGTTTTCCAGTTTATCCAGCGCGACCACATTGGTCTTGCAGTCCGGCGAGTCGATGATGGAATGGAAGTACACGAAAGGATTGTGGCGCGCAGCGTACTGGTCGCCCTTCGGTACGGCGGCACTTGGCGCCAGCTGGTGGTTGGTCTGATCGACGGTGCCGATGACCGGGTGGCCGCACGTCGCGTTTTCACGGGTTGGGTCGTTGCCCATGTCTTCCATATAGCCGCGCCATGTGAAGCCTGCCGTTTTCAGCTGGTCCGCCAGCGTCTTGACCGATGCCGGGTACACGCAGCCATGGCCCACGGGCAGGCCGTCGGCGCTGGCGCCGGTCTGGACGAAATCGCTGAAGGTGGTGCAGTCGGCGGCCGTTTCAGGCGTCACCGGCTGGCCGCTGAGCATCGCGACGTAGTTGGTCAGGCTGGCGTGGCCCGTGCCGTAGTACTGCGTCAGCAGCGCGCCCATGGTGGGCAGCGTTTTTTGCAGATAAGGATTCTGCGTGCTGGAAACGAAGGTGTCGTTGTAGTCCTTGTTTTCCAGCGTGATCACGAAGACGTGCTTGATTTTTTCCTGTGGCGTCAAGGCTGGCGACGAACTGCCGCAGGCGACGACCAGTGCGGCCATCGCGGCCAGGCCGGCGCTGCCCAGCCATTTGAATTTGCTGCTTTTCTTCATTACTCAGGTTCCTTATTGTCATCCCGCGCTCGGTGCGGCAGAGGGGCGGCATAAGCTTAATTGGTAAAAATTACAGTTGTATGACATTTATTGCCGATATCTACGCTTAAAAAATCACTTGTACGAAATTCTGCAGATGATAGTAGATGACCCTGAAGTCAGTAATCGCTTGACATTGTTAGAATGATCGTTCATTCTATGTTCTGAAAGGAACTAAAAAGCGATGAAAAATACATGCAAAAGCCTCATTCTGCTGGGCGTGGTCACTCTGATCGCCGGCTGCAAATCCGAATCCGGCGCCGCTGCTGCCGGCGCGCAAGGCAAGATGCCGCCGCCGGAAGTGGGCGTCTTTACCGTCAATCCCGAGCCGCTCGCCATCGTGACCGAGCTGCCGGGCCGCACCTCGGCCTACCTGGTGGCGGAGGTGCGTCCGCAGGTGGGTGGCCTGATCCAGAAGCGCCTGTTTACGGAAGGCGCAGACGTGAAGGCGGGTTCGCCGCTGTACCAGATCGACCAGGCCACTTACCAGGCTTCCTACAATTCCGCCCGCGCGGCGCTGTCCAAGGCCAAGGCCAACCTGGCTGCCAGCGAACCGAAAGTGGCGCGCTACAAGGAGCTGGTCGCCATCGAAGGCGTGAGCAGGCAGGATTACGACGACGCCGTTGCCGCCAATGAGCAGGCGAGGGCGGAAGTCGAAGCCGCGCAGGCCGCACTGGACACCGCGCGCATCAATCTCGAATACACCAGGGTGGCTGCGCCGATCTCCGGCCGCATCTCGCGTTCGGCCGTGACGCCGGGCGCCCTGGTCACCGCTTCGCAGGCGAATGCACTGACCACCGTGCAGCAGCTGGACCCGATTTATGTTGACGTGACCCAGTCCAGCGAAGAACTGCTGCGACTGAAGCGCGAAATGGAAGGCGGCTCGCTGAAGAAATCCAACGGCCAGGCGCGCGTGACGCTGAAGCTGGCCGACGGCAGCACCTATGCCCAGGAAGGCCGTCTGCAGTTCGCCGATGCGAGCGTGGACCCAGGCACCGGCAATGTGACGCTGCGTGCGCTGTTCCCCAACCCGAAGCACGAGCTGCTGCCGGGCATGTTCGTGCGCGCGGTGCTGGAGAACGGCACCGACCAGCAGGCCATCGCCGTGCCGCAGCAGGGCGTGACGCGTAATCCGAAAGGCGAAGCGACGGCGCTGGTGCTGAACAAGCAGGGCCTAGTCGAGCAGCGCGTGCTGCGTACCGGCGGCACCCTGGGCGACAAGTGGCTGGTCAAGGATGGCCTGGCCGCGGGCGACCGCGTGATTATCGAAGGCGTGCAGAAGGTGAAGCCGGGCGCCCCGGCAGTCGCAGCCAAGGCTGCGGCTACCGCTGCCAGCGGTGCTGCCCCGGCCGGCGGCGCAGCCAACGACGCCGCAGCAGCGAAATAAGCGGGAGCTGACCGACCATGTCCCGATTTTTCATTGATCGTCCCATCTTTGCATGGGTCATCGCCATCGTCATCATGCTGGGCGGCGCGCTTGCCATTTTCAAGCTGCCCGTCTCGCAATACCCGAGCATCGCACCGCCATCGATCTCGATCAGCGGCTCGTATCCGGGCGCTTCGGCCAAGACGGTGGAAGACGCCGTCACCCAGGTCATCGAACAGAAGATGAAGGGTATCGATGGCCTGCGCTACATGTCCTCCACCAGTGACTCCACCGGTGGCGTGAGCATCACGCTGACCTTCACCAACGGCACCAATCCGGACATCGCCCAGGTGCAGGTGCAGAACAAGCTGCAGCTGGCAACGCCGCTGCTGCCAGCCGCCGTGACGCAGCAAGGCCTGGTCGTGTCGAAAGCGACCAAGAACTTCCTGATGGTGCTGGGCTTCGTGTCCGAAAACGGCAGCATGAAGCAGGCCGACATCAGCGACTACGTGGCCGCCAACATCATCGATCCGCTGTCCCGCGTGGAAGGCGTGGGCGACGTGACGCTGTTCGGCTCCCAGTACGCGATGCGCATCTGGCTCGATCCGACCAAGCTGCAAAGCTACCAGCTGACCCCGGCCGACGTAAGCAACGCCATCACCGCGCAGAACGCCGAAGTCTCGGCCGGTGAACTGGGCGGCGCGCCCGCCATCCAGGGCCAGCAGCTGAATGCGACCGTGACCGCGCAGAGCCGCCTGCAGACCGCCGAGCAGTTCGGCGCGATCCTGCTGAAGACCCTGTCCAACGGCGCCACCGTGCACCTGCGCGACGTGGCAAAGATGGAACTGGGCAGCGAGAACTACAACATCGTGGCGCGCTTCAACGGCCAGCCGGCCACCGGCGTGGCGATCAAGCTGGCCACCGGCGCCAATGCGCTGGATACCGCGCATGCGGTGAACGCCAAGGTCGAGCAGATGGGCAAGCAGTTCCCGGCCGGCCTGAAAGCCGTGACCGCGTTCGACACCACGCCTTTCGTCAAGCTCTCCATCGAAGAGGTGGTGAAGACGCTGGCCGAGGCCATCGTGCTGGTGTTCCTGGTGATGTACCTGTTCCTGCAGAACTTCCGCGCCACCCTGATCCCGACCATGGCCGTGCCGGTCGTGCTGCTGGGGACTTTCGGCGTGCTGTCTGCGCTGGGCTACTCGATCAATACGCTGACCATGTTCGCCATGGTGCTGGCCATCGGCCTGCTGGTGGACGATGCGATCGTGGTGGTGGAAAACGTCGAACGCGTGATGACCGAAGAGGGCCTGCCGCCGAAAGAGGCGACGCGCAAGTCCATGAGCCAGATCTCCGGCGCACTGGTGGGTATCGCCATGGTGCTGTCCGCCGTGTTCGTGCCGATGGCATTCTTCGGCGGCTCCACCGGCGTGATCTATCGCCAGTTCTCGATCACCATCGTGTCGGCCATGGTGCTGTCCGTGCTGGTGGCCATGGTGTTCACGCCGGCGCTGTGCGCCACCTTCCTGAAGCCGGGCCATCCGGCATCGGGCAAGGGCTTCTTCGGCTGGTTCAACCGCACCTTCGAAAGCGGCAGCAACAAGTACCAGGGCTGGGTGGGCAACATGCTGCGCCGCAGCGGCCGTTCGATGATCGTGTATGCGGCCATCCTGGCTGCGCTGGCCGTGGTGTTCCTGCGCCTGCCGACCTCCTTCCTGCCGCAGGAAGACCAGGGCGTGCTGTTCTCGCAGATCCAGCTGCCGACCGGCGCCACGCAGCAGCGTACCCTGAAGACCATCGAGAAGGTGGAGCAGCACTTCCTGCAGAACGAGAAGGCCAACGTGGCTTCCGTGTTCTCGGTGGCGGGCTTCAGCTTCGGCGGCAATGGCCAGAACACCGGTATCGCCTTCGTCAAGCTGAAGGACTGGTCGGAACGTCCCGGCGCGCAGAACCGCGCCGACGCCGTTGCCGGCCGCGCCATGGGCGCCTTCATGCAGATCAAGGACGCGCTGGTGTTTGCCTTCACCCCGCCGGCCGTGCTGGAACTGGGTAACGCCAGCGGCTTCGACCTGCAGTTGCAGGATACCGGCGGCGTAGGCCATGAGGCGCTGATGAATGCGCGCAACCAGATGCTTGGCATGGCGGCGCAGAACAAGGCGCTGATCGGCGTGCGTCCGAACGGCCAGGAAGATACGCCGCAGTACAAGCTGAACATCGACCAGCAGAAGGCTGCCGCACTGGGCCTCTCCATCGCCGACGTGAACCGCGTGCTGAGCGTGGGCTGGGGCTCGGCTTACGTCAACGACTTCGTGGACCGCGGCCGCGTGAAGAAGGTGTTCATGCAGGGCCAGCCCGATTCGCGCATGGTGCCGGAAGACCTGAACAAGTGGTTCGTGCGCAATGCCCAGGGCGAGATGGTGCCGTTCTCCGCTTTCGCCACCGGCGAGTGGATTTATGCGTCGCCGCACCTGGAGCGCTACAACGGCCTGTCCTCGCTGAACGTGCAGGGCATGCCGGCGCCGGGCGTCAGTTCGGGCGTGGCGATGGCCGAGATGGAAAAGATCGCGGCCCAGCTGCCGCCGGGGATCGGCTTCGAGTGGACCGGCCTGTCGCTGGAAGAGCGCGACTCCGGCTCGCAGACGCCGATGCTGTACACCATCTCCGTGCTGATCGTGTTCCTGTGCCTGGCCGCGCTGTATGAAAGCTGGTCGGTGCCGTTCTCGGTGCTGCTGGTGGTGCCGCTGGGCGTGCTGGGCACCGTGCTTGCCACCTGGGTGTTCCACCTGTCGAACGACGTGTACTTCCAGGTCGGCCTGCTGACCGTGGTCGGCCTGTCCGCAAAGAACGCGATCCTGATCGTGGAATTTGCCAAGGAGCTGCAGGAGCAGGGCGTGGCCCTGGTCGATGCGACGCTGCAGGCAGTCAAGCTGCGCCTGCGTCCGATCCTGATGACCTCGATCGCCTTCGGCCTTGGCGTGCTGCCCCTGGCGATTGCCAGCGGCGCCGGCTCCGGCAGCCAGAACGCGATTGGCGTGGGCGTGCTGGGCGGGATGCTGACGGCCACCTTCCTCGGCATCTTCTTCGTGCCGGTGTTCTTCGTGCTGGTGCGCGCAAGGTTCGGCCGCAAGGCCGCTCCCGCCGCCGGCGCAAACGTAGTGGAAGCAAACTGATATGAACAAGACTTTGATTACCCTTGCTGTCGCAGCCCTGCTGGGCGGCTGCAGCCTGGCGCCGGTCTATCAACGGCCGGAAGCGCCCGTCACTGCGGCCTGGCCGCAGGGCGAGGCCTACCAGCCTGCGAAGACGGCGCCCGCTGCGAAATCCGCTGCCGACATCCAGTGGCGCGACTTCATCACCGATGCCCGGCTGCGCGACGTGGTCGGCATGGCGCTGGCCAACAACCGCGACCTGCGCGTCTCCACGCTGAACATCGAGAAGGCGCGCGCGCAGTACGGCATCCAGCGCGCCGCGCTGCTGCCGAAAGTTTCGGCCGGCGTCGATGAAACGGCCAGCCGGGCGCCGGGCGGCGACATCAGCCGCCAGTACACCGGCGGCCTGGTGTTCCCGGCCTATGAGCTGGACTTCTTCGGCAAGGTGCGCAACCTGTCCGAGTCCGGCCTGCAGACCTATCTGGGCACGCAGGAAGCGCGCAATGCACAGCAGATCAGCCTGGTCTCGGAAGTGGCGGTGACCTGGCTCACGCTGGCGGCCGACAAGGAACGCCTGCGCCTGGCGCAGGATACGCTGAAGAGCCAGCAGATCAGCTATGAACTGAGCAAGCGCCGTTTCGAGGCGGGTGCAACGTCGGGACTCGACATGTACGAAGCGCAAAGCAGCGTTGAAGCGGCGCGCAACGACATGGCCATCTACACCGCCCAGGTAGCGGCCGGCGAAAACGCGCTGGCCCTGCTGGTCGGTGCCGCCGTGCCGCAAAACCTGCTGCCGCAAGGCCCGCTGAACAGCGTGACGCAGCTGGCCGACCTGCCGGAAGGCGTACCGTCGGCCGTGCTGCAGCGCCGTCCGGACGTGCTGGAAGCCGAACGCACGCTGCAATCGGCGAATGCCAACATCGGCGTGGCGCGCGCCGCCTTCTTCCCCAGCATCACGCTGACGGGAACGGCGGGCAGTGCCAGCAACGACCTCTCCGGCCTGTTCAAGGGCGGCAGCGGGGCCTGGAGCTTCATGCCCTCGCTGCGCCTGCCGATTTTCGACGGCGGCGTGAACAGCGCCAACCTGTCGATTGCCAAAGCGGACCGCGACATTGCCGTGGCGCGCTACGAGAAGTCGATCCAGGCCGCCTTCCGCGAAGTGGCCGATGCGCTGGCCGAACGCGGCACGCTGGACGAACGCGTGTCGTCGCAGACCGCGCTGGCCACGGCCTCGGAAAAGAGCTTCAGGATTCACGAAGCGCGCTACCAGAAGGGGACGGAGTCTTACCTGAATGCGCTGGTATCGCAGCGCGCGATGTATGCGGCGCAGCAGGGCCTGATCACGGCCCGGCTGGCAAAGGTCTCCAACCAGATTACCCTGTACAAGGTGCTGGGCGGCGGCTGGAGCTGATGCGCTGGCTTAGCGTGGCGGCTGCCACTCCATCGAGTTGTGCAGCCCGTCCACGCCCAGGTTGGAAAAACCGCAGCGCTGATACAGGCGCTGTGCCGGGCTGCCAAGCAGCACGCTCAAACGTACGGGCACGCGCATGCGCGCGCCCTGTGCCTGCAGGCTGCGCAGCAGGCCGAGACCGATGCCGCGGTTGCGGTATTCGGGCACCAGGCAGATGTCCAGGATGCGGATTTCCTCGACGCCGTAATCGACGTAGAGACGGCCGACGGGGCGGTCGCGGTCCATGATCACGGCCATGTCCGCATTCGGATAGTGGTTGTGGAACCAGGTCTGGCGGGCCTTGAACTGCAGGCCGATCAGCAGCGCCTCGGTGCTGGCATCGCAGCCGCCCATGCGCAATTCGCCGTCCTGCGTGCTGGCGTAGAGTTGCTGCATGAAGCGCTGGTCGCCCGCTTCGGCAGGGCGCATTTCGATCGTGCGGGTAGTGCGGGTGGCCATATCGTTACACTCTTTCATGGGAAGGGGAACGGATACCTGCTCACCCATCATAGCACCAGGCGAAGCAACGTTCGCGCATAATTCGGCAATGTTGTAATTTTGCAATCGCATCCTGCTGTTTGACAAATAAGGGCCGCTTCTCCACAGTTACGCCTTACCAGGATTTACACCACCATCATGACCGTCACCGAAAAACGCCGTACCGACCCAGAACGCGCCGCCAGCCGGCGCAGGCAGGTGCTGGAAGCGGCGGCAGCCTGTTTCCGCCGCAGCGGTTTCCACGGCGCCAGCATGTCCGAAATCTCCAAGGAGGCGGGCATGAGCGCGGGCCACATCTACAACTACTTCGACAGCAAGGACGCGATCATCATCGCCTTTGTCGAGGAAGACATGGAGCGCGTCTCGACCATGATCAGCGATCTGGAGACGCGGGCCGACCCGCTGCAGGCGCTGGTCGATGAAGTGCCGCTGCGCGTGCGCGAGAACCTCGACCCGAACCACTGGATGCTGCCGCTGGAGATTTTTGCCGAGTCGGCGCGCAATCCGCGCATCCGCTCGGTGGCTGAAGAAGCCGACCTGCGCGCGCGCATCGCGTTTCGCGCTATCCTGCGCAAGGGGCGCACCCTGCACGGCCTGCCCGTGGACGACAAGGACATCGACGGCCGCATGGAGGCGATCATTTCCCTGTTCCAGGGCCTGCAGCTGCGCGCCCTGCACAATCCCGAGCTGGATGTGGATACGCTGATCGTCCATTTCCAGGCGGCTTGCCGGACATTGCTGTATAGCTGATATCGCTGAAGGAGCATGATGAGTACCGAATACATCTTCCCCCCGCACCAGATTGCGGGCCTGCCGGTTGCCGGCACCGATGCGCGCTTCCCGGTGCGCCGCGTGTTCTGCGTCGGCCGCAACTATGCCGGCCACGCGCGCGAGATGGGTTCCGACCCGGACCGCGAACCGCCGTTCTTCTTCTCCAAGCCGGGCGACGCATCGGCCGTGGTGCCGGTGGCGGTTGGCTCGGTGGCCGAACTGCCGTTCCCGTCGCTGACCAATAATTTCCACTACGAGTGCGAGCTGGTGGTGGCAATCGGCAAGGGCGGTGCGGATATCGCGGTGGCCGACGCGCTGTCGCATGTCTTCGGCTACGCCGTGGGCCTGGACATGACGCGCCGCGACCTGCAGGGCAGGATGAAGGACTCCGGCCGACCGTGGGAGATCGGCAAGGCCTTCGATTTCTCGGCGCCGGTGGGCGAGATTCGTCCGGCGGGCGAAGTGCCTGGCATCGAGTCGGCGGCGATTTCGCTGACGGTGGATGGCGCTGTGAAGCAGTCCAGCCACGTGACGCATCTGATCTGGTCGATCAGCGAAACCATCGCCAATCTCTCGACGCTGTTCAAGCTGGAAGCGGGCGACCTGATTTTCAGCGGCACGCCGGAAGGCGTCGGCGCCGTTCAGCGCGGACAGACCATGGTGGGGCAGGTGGAAGGCCTGGCCCCGATCTCGGTCAAATACATTTAATCCATGGCGGCGGCGATGGCGCGCAAGCCTTCCAGCGCGCCGGCCGCCAGCCCCACGTCACGGCTGCTTGCTACCTGCGGCTCGCGCGGGTTGATGCGGATCAGCCGTCCGCCTCTTGCCACGACCTGCTGGCTGAAATAGCGCACGGACGGGATGGCGGTTCCGGCACCCAGTTCGATCACCAGCGGCCGTTGCAGCTTCTCCAGCCAGTTCTCCAGTTTTTCCGCCTGCTGCGCGCTGCGTTCCTCGATCCATTCGCCATCGCCGAACATCAGGATGTTCGGCCTGGCCAGGCTGCCGCAGTGGGGGCAGTGCGGCGGCGCATTCAGCAGACGGCATGCATCGTGATCGACGTCCGGCATGAAATTGTCCGCGCTCCAGATCTCGCCGCAGCAGGGCTGCAGGCATTGCAGGTGATGGATCGAGCCGTGGCATTCATACACGTTCTCGAAGCCCGCCCGCTGGAATTGTCCATCCACGTTGCTGGTGAAGACCGCGAGGCCATGCGGCATCTGCTCGCCCCATTGACGCAGTAGCTGGAAGCCTGCGTGCGGCGTGGTATGGCGGTACATGTGCAGGCGGTGTCCATAGAAGCCCCATGCCAGGGCCGGATCGTGGCGGAAGGTGGCGGGGGAGGCCACGCGCGCGAACTCCAGTTGCGCCTTGGCCAGGGCGGGGTAGGCTTTCCAGAAGCCCTCGTTGCCGCGGAAGTCCGGCAATCCTGAATCCACGCCCATCCCCGCGCCTGCCGCCACAATCAAGCCGTCGGCCTGCTGGATGAGTTCTGAAGCGTGCATAATCAGCGCTGTATCGATCATCATGGCGCTAGTATGAAGGCATGCTGCAAAGTTGGCAAAAACGGAACTCTCTCTGCTATAATCCGTGACTCGAGTCGGGGCGTAGCGCAGCCTGGTAGCGTACCTGCATGGGGTGCAGGGGGTCGGAAGTTCGAATCTTCTCGCCCCGACCATCGAATTCAAGTGAAGAGGCCGGAGCGATCCGGCCTTTTTTCATTTACGCCTCACTGCTGCCGCTTATGATTTATTACAACAAGCGGGTTTGGTGACGCGCTTCCAGGTAAAGTGTTTGCTGTACACCTCAAAGTAAGCGCCTGATGCGTTCAGGCGCCTCGGTGCTTTCGGGCAGATCGTGCAAGTAAATGCTGACCGAAATCTGGCTCTCTTGCGTGACATCGAAGCCACGCTGGAGGCGCTAGAAGCGGATGTCGAGCGATATCGCCTTCTTAACCTGGGTGCTGACCAATATATCGAGCAACTCCGTTCGGGTTCGCTCCCACCAGCAATTCCAGCATTGACGTTGCCAAAGTCTTCGAAAGAGGATGGTGTCCCCAGGAGTGGTGTATGAGAAGTGATTCTCAAGGGGCTGGGTCCCCGATCAGTTGATCACGGCAGAGAGCCGTGCGGATTGATTTTCGCTCAAGGACTGCAATCCTTCAAGCTGCATG